>UEXM01000536.1_pt2 | contig 35484 bp, 34 predicted proteins | sample 1796661 | NCBI WGS metagenome assembly UEXM01 (sample SAMEA4772469, study PRJEB27181) | metagenome
TGACCAGTTGCCGTTCAAGTGGCTTTGATTTTGTCGCCAGTAATACCATTTACGGTATCAATATTTAACAGGTCGATACCATATTTAAACATCATGTTAACGCCCATCATTTCAAAGATTAAAAAACCAATTGGCCACCTCAGTCAGAAACTTCTGACCAGTTGCCGTTCAAGTGGCTTTGATTCTGTCGCCGGTAATACCATTTACGGTATCAATATTTAACAGGTCGATACCATATTTAAACATCATGTTAACGCCCATCATTTCAAAGATTAAAAAACTAATTGGCTATCTCAGTCAGAAACTTCTGACCAGTTGCCGTTCAAGTGGCTTTGATTTTGTCGCCAGTAATACCATTTACGGTATCAATATTTAACAGGTCGATACCATATTTAAACATCATGTTAACGCCCATCATTTCAACGATTAAAAAACTAAATGGCTACCTAAGCGGTACTTATTTCCCGGTGAGGTCAAAATGGCTAAGCTGACGACTCCTTGGCTTGACCAAGTACGACGTTTAACCTGCAAACAAGGGGTGACATTATTTATATTCAGTAACTCACAAACATCATTACTGGCAATAATAGCTTCAACTTCATGGGTTGCTTCTGTTAATGGTGCTTCAGAAGAAAGGTATTCATGTGGGGTAATTTGGGTAAAATCTTGGCTTAAATATTGTGAAACTAACTTAGGGTTAACAAATCGTTGCTCTAATTGAATAGCCACGTTGTTTTCAAAGTGTAGTACACTAGAGAAATAAGCTTTATCATTAGGTTTTAACGCTAATAAAATAGCAACTTCGTCACTTACTTCAACAGCTTTTAAGCTTAATTGCTCAGCATGATATTGATGGCCGCGTTCGTGTATTTCATCGGCGATATTACGAATTTCGAGTAATGAAGATTGGGATTTAAATGTTGCAACGAAAGTACCAGAGCCTTGTGAACGTACTAATAAACCTTGTTCGGTCAGCTCTTGTAAAGCACGTCGAGCAGTCATCCGGCTGACAGAGAACTGTTCGGTAAGCTCGTTTTCAGAAGGCACTTTACTATGTTCAAGCCACTGACCTGATTCTATTTTTTCACAAATGTATTGTTTGATAACATTGTATTTAGCGGTTTTTACTTGTGTCATTGTTATGCCTAATATTGCAACATATGCAAAGTCTACTTAACTTGTATATACAATCTCATTTTTTTATCATCAGGTCAAGAGTTGTATATACAAGCTTGCTTGTTAATTTGCTATCAGTTAGAGTGCCAATTATTGGCAACCGTCATGTCTTTCTTAAACGTTATCCGGATACGGAAAATGTTTAAGCGTAGCTGAAAACAACTTCTTTGGATTTTTTATGTCGATGACAACACAACAATGGCAAACACTTTGGATTAATGTGAATCTCGCCACCATGAGCGATGGCAGCAATAGCTATGGCGCAATTGAAAACGGCGCGCTGGCGATTGCTAATGGTAAAATTGCTTGGTTAGGCACGATGAGTGACTTATCGGCTTCTGAGTATAAAGCAGAGCAGTTGATTGACGGAAAAGGAGCTTGGCTAACACCTGGCTTAGTTGACTGTCATACCCACTTAGTTTTTGGTGGTAATCGTGCCAATGAATTTGAAATGCGTCTTGAAGGTAAAAGTTATCAAGAAATAGCCAATGCGGGTGGTGGGATTATATCAACCGTTACAGCAACTCGTGCCGCGAGCGAGAGTGAATTATTTCAAAGTGCTTTCAAGCGATTAGCTGCAATGCATCAGCAAGGCGTCACTACAATAGAAATAAAATCGGGCTATGGCTTAGATAGCGAAAATGAAATAAAAATGTTGCAAGTAGCAGGGCAGTTAGCAAAGAGCTTACCCGTAACAGTGAGGAAAACATTTTTGGGTGCCCATGCATTACCAGCTGAATACCAAGACCGCGCTGATGATTATATTAAGTTCGTCTGTGAGGATATGTTGCCGAAAGTAGCCAGTTTGCAATTAGCAGATGCTGTAGATGTTTTTTGTGAAGGTATTGGTTTTAGTTTGGCGCAAACAGAGCAAGTATTTGCTGCGGCAAAAAAATACCATTTACCTGTTAAAGTACATGCTGAGCAACTTTCTAATTTAGGGGGCACGGCATTAGCAGCAAAGTATCAAGCTTTGTCCTCTGATCATATTGAGTTTCTCGATGAAGCTGGCGTTATAGCGATGAAATCGGCAGGTATGACCGCGGTTTTATTACCGGGCGCTTTTTACTTTTTACGAGAAACGCAACTACCACCAATTGAATTACTACGTAAGCATAAAGTGAGTATGGCTGTTGCAACAGATGCTAATCCGGGGACGTCGCCGATCAACTCTTTGCAATTGATGTTGAATATGGTCTGTACATTTTTTAGGTTAACGCCTGTTGAAGCTTTAGCTGGCGTAACATGCCATGGTGCTAAAGCTTTAGGGTTAGCAAATAGTAAAGGGCAACTCGCGGTTGGTTATGATGCTGATATTGCTTGTTGGGATATTAAGCAACCGGCAGAGTTATGTTATCAGTTTGGTGTTAACCCGCTTAGCCAGCTCATGCAGGCGGGTAAGATCGTTATTTGATTCTTAAGCTAATGGTGGCTTTAACTTTTACTTTTTTAACACAACAGTCAGTACGGTCTTAAAAAATAATGCTGCTAATAAAATAACAGACGAAAAATGTCGCCATTTATTCGTCTGTTACTGAAAGTAAGGCACTGACAGTGCTGATTGACACATTTATTCGATATCTAGTGGTTCTGGAGATAAAATTACCCCAGTATTATCAGCATAAATGTGATCATCAGGTAAGAATGTTACCCCAGCAAAGTTGATCGCTAAATCGCTTTCACCAATATCACTAGTGCTTGCCCCTACGGGTATTGATAACAAACCTTGAATACCTATATCAACATCTTCCAATGCGTCAACATCGCGAACACTACCAAAGCAAATAATGCCTTCCCAATTATTTTTGGCCGCAAGCTCTGCAATATTAATATTGATCAGCGCTCGACGTGTAGAGCCCCCTCCGTCAATAACAAGGACTTTACCTGTACCGTCAGTATCAACAACCTCTGAAATCAAGCCATTGTTTTCAAAGCACTTTATAGTTACAACTTTTCCGCCAAACGAACTTCGTCCACCATAATTACTAAATACTGGCTCAAGTACATCGACTAAATCGGTGTAGATATCACATAACTCTGAAGTGTTGTATTCCATAGTGAGTTTTCCTAGTAGCGTTTTGTATTAGCTAGTATAACGGTTGAGTACACAGGTACAACAGCTAAGCCGCTATAGTTGTTAAATAAATATTGCGTAAACTCTCGCTTGTAATTAGATAAAAAACATTATTTAATAACAGGACTTACTTTCTATAAGAGTTGTGTTCATGGTTGATCTGGCATTTACCCAGAGCTTAATTTATTCTACTGAAACTCTTGTTTTTACTATTCTTGCATTACTTCTTTCTGCTTATTATCGCGGCTTTAATCATCAATACGTTAAATTTTGGATGCTTAGTTTATCAGCCCTAGCGATTAATCAATTAGCGCTGGCCTGCCAAAGTATTTTTCACGATCAACAGATTGGTAGCTTAGTTGACATAACGATCACGCTAGTTCAGCAAACCAGTAATTATTTATATTTATTATTTTTGATGTTGGGGATATATAGCGCGATAAAACAGGAAAGAATAGCAGCTAAGTTACTTTATATAAGTATCGTCATGGTAATGTCGCTTGGTGCTATAGCGACATTAATGTATGGTTTTGATAGTCAAAGTGTCTTTAATCGTTTTTACTTGCGAGAAAGTTTGGCTGCCTTTATTTTTGGCTGTGCCTTCATTGCGGCATCATTTTTTATATATTCATCTAATGTTAAACATTTCTCAGGAAAAATATTACTCGCCTACTGTAGTTTAGTCGGCATTCGATTTGTCGCTTATTCATTCGCTTCCATTGTGTCATTAACTGATGATTGGTTTCGCCACCTTACCGAATACTTGTTATATATCGATATGGGCATCAATACCATTTTAGGCTTTATTATGTTGATATGGCTGCAAGGTGCGGAAAGAAATGTCGCTTCCACAGCAATCAATCGGGCAAAATATTTAGGCAAGCATGACTCTTTAACGGGCGTATTAAATCGTGAACAAGTACTCGAGAAGTTAACGAATGAGATGAGTATTGCTGACAATAAAAGCCAAAAACTATGTATTTATTTATTGGATATTAAACGTTTTAAGTTTATTAACGATACTCATGGTTTAAAAGTTGGTGACTTGATTTTAGGTGAAATAGCACGTCGGCTTAATCAAAGTTTACTTAAGCCTAAAGTGGTTGGCCGCCTCAGCGGTGACTCCTTTATGTATGTTATTGATTATTCTAATACACATCAGCAATTGACGGCAGCAGAACATATACATGCGTTAATTGCTCGGCCCTATGAAGTAGCTCAGCAAGAAGTACATTTACAATGTAGCGTAGGTTATTGTAACTTCCCTCAGGATGGAGATAATGCAGATGACTTGTTACAAAAAGCGAATTTAGCGTTATTTCAAGCCGAGAGTCAAAATATTCAGACCGTTAAATTTGAAGCGGGTATGCAGTCACAAGGACGACGTTTATTGGCAATGGAAAAAGCAATTCGCAGTGCCATTACTAATGAAGAATTTATTTTATATTTTCAGCCACAATTAAATTTAAAAAATAATCGCTTAGAAGGGGCTGAAGTCTTAGTGCGTTGGCAGCATCCCGACAAAGGTTTATTGGCACCGGGGCAATTTTTTGATGATATTGAAGCATTGAATTTATACAGCGAACTCGATAACTATGTTTTAGAGAAAACCTGCCAAACGATTGCAAAATGGTATAAAACTTATAAACGACGTGTGCCATTAGCAATTAATATTACTGCAGTAGAGTTTCAGGCACCTAACTTTGTTAGCAATATTCAACACTTATTAATAAAGTATGAGATCCCACCGATTTACCTTGAGTTAGAAGTTACCGAAAGTGTTGTTATTACTGATATTGAATTAGTGATGAAAACAATTGTTATATTGCAAAATATGGGCATCAAGGTGTCGATTGATGACTTTGGTACTGGCTATTCATCTCTAGCATATCTGCGTAAGTTACCGATAGATAAAATAAAAATAGATCGAAGTTTTATTCAAGAAGTGGCGACTAATGATTCTGACTTAACCATAGTGAAAACCATGGTGGAATTATCACACGGTTTAGGTAAGCGTGTATTGGCTGAAGGCGTTGAAACCCAGCAGCAGCTACAGTTATTGCGCAATATAGGTTGTGATGCTGTACAAGGCTACTTTATCAGTAAGCCGATAAGTGAAGAAGAGTTTACTAAGTATTTAAAGCGTAAGTAATCTAAGCTCAGATTACTTATCCAGAGTTTAGGTTACTTAAGCTCTTTTATTTCTATTGTTGCTTCTCGGCTCTTGGCTGCAGTGCCTGTATGCTCTAAATAGTGTTGCCAACGTTGCTGATACTCATCGGCTAATAACTGTAAGTAATCAGCACTATAGATATCGCTATGGTGATCATCAAAAATAAATCGATAGCCATGTTGAGCAACCGATTCGATTGTTAATAGCTGCACTTGTTTTTTATGAAATACTTGAGGTACAGCGCCAGCGTTTTTGCCTTTGCCGTGAGTAGGAGCAAACACGCGTAAGTATTCAAAGCTTAATTCAATCGCTTTGCTGCTGTCTTTTTCGGCATTTTCATCAAATATCGATAAAGTTGCAGTCGCTCTGTTAACAACAAAGCGTTTAATTTTACTCATGTTTACTCCAGTATCTCTTTTATTTAGCTATAAAATAAAGCGACTTAGGTCTTCATCTTTCACTAATTCAGATAAAATACCAGCAACAAACTCAGCGTTGATAACAATACTTTCACCCGAACGGTCATTCGCGGTAAATGAAAGCTCTTCGATTAGGCGTTCCATCATAGTATGTAAACGACGGGCTCCGATGTTTTCAGTGCTTTCGTTAACTTGCCATGCGGCATTGGCAATGGCTTGAATGCCATCTTCACTAAATGAAATATCAACACCCTCAGTGGCTAATAAAGCAATATACTGCTCAGTTAAAGACGCATTAGGTTCAGTTAAAATACGTACAAAATCATCAGTAGTTAATGCTTTTAACTCAACACGAATTGGCAAGCGACCTTGTAATTCTGGAATTAAATCAGATGGTTTGGCCATTTGAAATGCACCAGAGGCAATAAACAATATGTGATCAGTTTTAACCATGCCGTGTTTAGTGCTAACGGTAGAGCCTTCAACTAAAGGAAGTAAGTCTCGTTGCACACCTTCTCTTGAAACGTCAGGGCCAGAGCTATCGCCGCGTTTACAAATTTTGTCAATTTCATCAATAAACACAATACCGTTTTGTTCAACAGCATAGATTGCTTTTTCTTTGATGTCGTCTTGGTTAACGATTTTAGCTGCTTCTTCTTCTTGCAAAGCTTTGAAAGCATCTTTAATTTTTAGCTTACGTTTTTTTGTTTTTTCACTCGACATGCTTTGAAACATGTTTTGTAATTGTGAGGTCATGTCTTCCATGCCCGGAGGAGCCATGATTTCAACGCCCACTTGTGGTGCAGCTAAGTCTAATTCAATTTCTTTATCGTCAAGTTGGCCTTCGCGTAACTTTTTGCGAAATACTTGGCGAGTTGAGTTATTTTCTGGTTGCTCATCATTGCCAAAGCCATCTCGTGCTGGCGGAAGTAATACATCTAAAATGCGCTCTTCGGCAGCTTCTTCAGCTAAGTGCTTAACACGAGCCATTTCTTGCTCTTTCGTCATCTTAATTGCCATATCAGCAAGATCACGAATAATAGTCTCGACTTCCTTACCCACATAACCTACTTCTGTGAACTTAGTCGCTTCTACTTTAATAAATGGTGCATTGGCTAGCTTAGCTAAACGGCGGGCAATTTCTGTTTTACCAACCCCTGTAGGACCAATCATTAAAATGTTTTTAGGTGTAACTTCTGCGCGCAACTCTTCATTAAGTTGCATTCGACGCCAGCGATTTCTCAGGGCAATTGCAACGGCACGTTTAGCATCGCTTTGGCCAACAATATGGCTATCAAGTTCGTGAACAATCTCACGTGGTGTCATATTTGACATATTAATTCCTTACAAATTGGCCGTTATAGTTCATCAATTACGTGTTGTTGGTTAGTAAATACACAGATGTCGCCGGCAATTTTTAATGATTTCTCAACAATTTCTTTTGCGGAAAGTTCGGTATTTTCAAGCAAAGCTGTAGCGGCTGATTGAGCAAAGTTGCCACCACTGCCAATGGCAATAAGATCGTGCTCAGGCTGAACAACATCCCCATTACCGGTAATGATTAGTGATGCCGTTTCATCAGCAACAGCTAATAAGGCTTCTAATTTTCGTAGTGCACGATCACTGCGCCAATCTTTTGCTAATTCAACAGCAGCTTTTGTTAAATGCCCTTGATGAATCTCTAGCTTGCTTTCGAAGCGTTCAAATAGCGTAAACGCATCCGCTGTGCCGCCGGCAAAACCTGCTAGTACTTTGCCATTATATAAACGACGCACTTTACGAGCGTTGCCTTTCATTACTGTGTTGCCAAGAGAAACTTGACCATCACCACCAATGGCCACTTTGCCATTACGTCTGACTGAAACAATAGTAGTCACAATTAACCTCTTACATTTTGCCCACTAAGGTAGTGGGCTTGTCTAATGTAGTTTAGATAAGGGGTAGCTGTAGCTTTTTCAAGGGAGCTATGACGAATTTATCAGATTTTTTATTATAGAAAGGTGACAATAAAGCCCTAGATTAGGGCTATATCAAATGGCTGAGAGTGATAGAAATTGGCTAATCCCAACCCCAAATTTTACAGCCGTGAACAGCATTGTTTTTCAATTTATGTTTGTCTTTTTCTGCATTACGCTTTTTAGTGTATGGTCCCAAATAAACTTTGTACCAAGTCGAGCTCGTACCAACAGATTTACTGACTTGTGCTTCTAAGCCAGTAAAGGCAATTTTTGCTTTTAATGATTCTGCCTGTTTACGCGTTTTAAATGAGCCACATTGCATTTTATATGGGCCTCTTTGTTTTACTTCGTATTCACCTACTTCAACTTGCTTGCTTTTTAAGTCATCAACGTAGGTCCACTTTTCTTCTGGTGGCTCAGGCAGTTCGGTGGTTTTTTTTGCTTTATGCGCTTTAGGGGCAGAAACCGTGTCGGGTGCTACATCTTTGATGCTCCAGAGCATATAGCCAAAGCTAGGGATAGCAACCACGAGAAAAGCCGCAATTAGCTTTACTTTTAATGGTGTTCCTGCGACCGGCTCAGCATTTTTTTTATATGGACTTTGTTTTTTATTTTTTGCTCGAGAGCGAGAAACGTAATCTTGATGTGCCATGGAAAACTTTATACTGGAAGACTTTCGCCAATTCTAACCAACTGGTAAGAAAATAGCATCAATTGATATCACTTTATTTTGTTATTAAAACTACAGCAACATAGCGCTAACTACCAACTTAAGTCGACAGGGTCAATATCAATAGACCACCTTACTTTTGAATGCCATTCATTTGATGCACTATGATAGATAAGTTTAAAAACCGCTTGGTGAAGTTGCTTTCTTGATTTTGCTTGTAAAATTAAATGAAAACGAAACTTACCGGCTTTTTTCTCCATTGCGGCCGGTACGGGGCCAGCAAATTGACAGCCTTCAAGCGGTGTTTCAGTCATTGCACGTAAAAACTTTTCTGGATAAGAGGGGTAGTTTGCTTCTGCTCGGAACAACGCTTGAAAGCTGAATGGGGGCAATAATGCTTGTTGCCGCTCTATCAGTGCTTGTTTAGCAAAATGTTGATAGCCGTTATGAATTAAATCTTGCAGCAAGGGATGATCTGGGAAATTACTTTGCACCATCACTTTGCCAGGCTTACTCGCTCGTCCTGCTCTACCTGATACTTGTACCAGCAGTTGCGCCATATGCTCTGCTGCTCGAAAGTCATAGCTAAATAAGGCGCCATCAACATCAAGTACCGCAACTAAAGTAACATCTGGAAAATGATGACCTTTGGCTAGCATTTGAGTGCCAATGAGCAGTTGATGTTCTTTATTAGCTACTTCCGTTAATAACTTAGCTAAAGCCCCTTTTTTACGTGTACTGTCGCGATCGACTCGCACTGTTGAGTAGTCGGGAAATAGTGCGCTAATTTTTTCTTCTAATTGCTCGGTACCTTGCCCCAATGGTTTAATGCGAACGCTACCACAACTCGGGCATTGCGGTGGAATACGTTTTTGACTGCCGCAATGATGACAAATCAGTAACCCTTGTCCTTGGTGAAGTGTATAAGGCTTATTACAGCGCTGACAATCAGCAACCCAATGACATTCTTGGCAATTTATTGCTGGCGCATAACCACGGCGATTAAGAAATATTAACGCTTGCTCGCCGCGAGCTAAGGTGTTTTTAATTGCTTGCTTTAACGTGCCAGAAAGCCCATGTTCCATTTGTTGTTGTGCAACATCGATCAGGCTTATTTTTGCTGTTGAGGCATTGCCAGCGCGTTTGCGTAATTGATGATAATGGTATTTACCTGTTAAAGCGTTATGCAGTGACTCAAAGCTTGGTGTGGCACTACCAAGCATAATGGGTATATTTAGCTGCCTTGCGCGCAAAATAGCAATATCGCGTGCGTGATAGCGAAAGCTATCTTGTTGCTTAAACGAGGCGTCATGCTCTTCATCAACAATGATCAAACCTAAATCGTGCAGTGGTGTAAAAATAGCGGAGCGAGTGCCAATAACAATAGCTGCACTACCACGCTGTGCGGCTAACCAGGTTTGCAAGCGTTCTTTGTCGTTTAAGCCCGAGTGGTGCAAGCTTATTGGCACATTAAATCGTTGTTCAAAGCGGCTTAAGGTTTGCGGTGTTAGGCCAATTTCTGGCACTAATACTAACACTTGCTGACTTTTTGCTAAAACTTGTTCAATGGCTTGTAAATATACTTCAGTTTTACCGCTACCAGTAATGCCGTCGATTAAATGACATGAAAACTGAGCTTGCATTTCTTTCATGGTAGCGACAATGATAGCTTGTTCAGCCGAAAGCTCTAATCTGTTTGCCTGTTGTAAGGCCTGCGCTTGCCATTTAAATAATGTTGCGGCTCGTGTTTCACTATAAATAAGTTGTTTTTTCTCAAGCGCAGTTAATTGTGCCTTATTAAATCCCAGTGTTAATAACTCGGACCAGGTCATACCTTGGTGCTGCTTGATAAAATTTAGTAGCTCTGCTTGTTTAGATGAACGTTTGGCTATTGCCTTTTGTTCTGCTTCATCTAAGTGAGCTTTTGCCAACCAAACTTGTGGTAATTCGATGTCAGGTTGTTTTATTTGTCTTAATAAAACCGGTAATGCTTGTTGAAATACATCACCAATAGGATGGTGGTAATAATCACTACAACGTTGGATAAAGTTAAGTAGAGTGGGCGAAAAATGAAAGTCATCATTAACACGACTGAGTACCGACTTTAATTTTTCAACAGCGTATTCTGTATTTTCATCTATCGATAAAACAATACCAACTACTTGACGGGCGCCAAAGGGAACAATAACACGCTCCCCCAGCTGTAACGTTTTAGCGGCTAACTTTGCCGGTACTTTATAGGTAAATAATTGGCGCATAGGTACCGGAATGGCAACCTGTACATAGATATCTGTTGAAGTTACTGGCAAAAAATCGGTCATATAAAAAGAAAATGTTACAGCTATTCTACTGCTAAATAGCACAATGCCAAGTGAGAAAATAAGGTGAAAAGTATTTTTATAAAATAAAGTAGTAAATTGCTTATTTTTTTAGCGGTTTTTATTGCTATGCGAGTGGGGATCTTATAATATTCGCCTCCATTATTTTTAACTCGTATGGTGCTTGGCAGCAATAATGACTGATCAAGTGGCGATACGGCCTTAACAGAGGTTTCCCATGAAAGACGGTATTCATCCAAATTATGTAGAGTTCAAGGCAACTTGTTCTTGTGGTAACGTTATCACAACTCGTTCAACTGTAGGTAAAGACTTACACTTAGACGTATGTTCAGAATGTCACCCATTCTACACTGGTAAGCAAAAAGCTGCTGAGACTGGTGGTCGTGTTGATAAATTCAACAAGCGTTTTGGTGCTCTTAGCAAGAAGTAATTCTGCTAAATTACCAGAAGAAAAAAGCACCTTTGGGTGCTTTTTTTTTAGCTAAATTGGCTTGAATCACTTATGTAATAACGAGTTGTTTAAGCTTTTTACACTTTTTCAGTAATTATTTTTACTTTTCTTTAAACCCTTTTCCTGCATACTGCATCTAACTTAGTAATATAAGCAAAACATCGAGAATTCACTTTTTGGATAAGTTAAAAATTATTGATGCCAACGAGCGCTTTAGCCCAGATATTGAATCCCAGTGGATAGCGCAAGCACAACAGGGAGATCAGCAAGCATTTCATCGTATATATGAGAATTATCATCGTCGAATTTATGCTTTATGTTGGCGTATGCTGGCTGATAAAGACAGTGCAGAAGATGTTTGTCAGGAAGTTTTTGTACAATTATGGCAAAAAATTAGTAATTTTCGTGGTGAAAGTAAGTTTTCAACTTGGTTGCATAGTGTCGCAAGTAACATAGCGTTAGGACATATCCGCAAAAATAAAACTTGGCTTCAGCGTATTTTTAGCATCGAAGAGCAGGTTGTCGAAGATGTTGCCGTTGATATGCCGCAATGCTCAAATTTAGATAAGAATATTCTTAAGTTACCCGAAAGAGCGCGCTTGGTATTCGTATTGTTTGCTATTGAAGGTTATCGCCATGAAGAAATTGCTAGTATGTTAGGTATGGCGGTGGGCACCAGTAAAGCTCAATACCATCGAGCTAGAGGTTTATTACGCGAGTCATTGAGCGAGTAGAAGATGAAAGAAAATAATATTACCGATAATAGTGCGGAAAAAAACTTACAAGTAGCAATCGCAAAGCTGCCAAAAGAAATATCACCAGAACGTGATTTATGGTCTGGTATTGACAGAGCGATTAACCAAAATACTAGGGTATTGGAAAAAAACAATACCCGAAAAGTAATTATGCCAACAGCTTGGGCTGCATCAGTGGTCGCTGCGGTATTATTAACTTGGATAACTTTAGGCCCTGAATTATCAACAACACAGCCATCGATAAATTTAGTTGCAGAAATTCAACATAATTTTCAGCAACAGAAGCAGACTATGCTGGTTAATTTTGGTACGCCAGACATTAAACAATTGCCGATAGCTATGCAGACGGAGTTAATCAAGCTCGCATCAGCACAAAAAACGATTAGCAAAGCCCTTGTAGAAGATCCTAATAATAGTGATTTATTAAACTTATTACGTTGGACTCAGCAGCAAGAGTTAGATTTATTAAAACAATTATATAGTCCGCAATGGCAAGAGATTTAGTTGTTTATAGTTATTATTGAATATGAAACAAGAGGTTAATATGGGAAGCTTACGTAATTATTTACCACTAGTACTTTTTATCACAGCAACCACAACTATCGCTGGAGAACGTATTGATGAGTCTATGCCATTAGGTAGCATTAAAAATGTCACCATTGAAAATTTACGTGGTGAGGTAACCGTTACCGGCACTAGTGGTGATACCGTTTCGGTGATGGGAGAACTTGATGATAAAGCGCAAGGTTTAACCTTTGAAAAGTCAGGCTCGCGGATCATTATTAAAGTTGAAATACCTCAAGGTAACCATAATGGCTGGGGTAATAAAGGCTCTGAACTTAGCATTAAAATTCCCCAACATGTTCGCATTAGCTTTAAGGGGGTGTCATCAGACATCAATGTCAGCAAGTTCACTCATGGTACTGAAATTCAAACGGTGAGTGGTGACATTAATGCTAAAGACTTACAGCAACAAATAGAATTAGCGACCGTAAGTGGTAATATTGACAGTAATAACTTAGTAGGAAAAGTACGTCTTTCCTCGGTGAGTGGTGACATACACGATCGTAACTCAAGTGGCAGAGCTCACTTTAAAACCATCAGTGGTAGTCTAAGCTCAAGCTCTAGTGCCAATGAAATTTCAGCCAACACCGTTTCAGGAGATATTGACCTACGTTTAGCGGATATTGATGAGTTAATTGTTTCAACTGTCAGTGGCGAATTTAATAGTCAATTATCGCTTAATGACAACGGTTTATTAAAAATGTCTAGCGTTAGCGGTGATTTAATCGTCGACTTTAAAAATGAAGTGCAAGCGAGTTTCGATTTAAAAACCAATGCTGGTGGACATATTATCAATCGACTAACTTCAGCAAAGGCAAAACGTGCAAAATATGGTCCTAGCGCTAAATTATCTTTTGAAACAGGCAAGGCAAATGCTTCAGTAAGAGCTAGTACGGTTAGTGGTAGCATAGAAGTTAAATAACCTAAGCTGCTAAACGCGTTATAGACATGATACTTAAGTGTTTAGCAGTGACTTTTTTGTTTAATTAATGTTTGAAAGTGTTAGGTCACCCTTATTTTACTTAAATATCAACAGTGAGATTCAAGGTGTTAAGTTAAGTGGCTTACCGTCGGGGCTTTGGATTTTAGCAAAGTAAGAAGCCAGCATCTAAATCCATCCCTAGTTTATTTAGCCTTTTATATCGCTCTCAGTGGTAAGAAACAGATTATCATTACAATGACTATTAGGCTAAGCCGTTCTGTTTCGCTGAGCTCTGAGCGTTACTATTAATATATTCCTAGCCTACATTGGCTTAATAATAGTTTTCTTTTTCATTTTTCTTGGCGGCAATTTCTGCTACATTAGCTCTCTTTATTTTCGAATAATTTTAAATACTATAAAGTGCAATAATTGCACGTTTAAGTAGAGATTATCGCCAAGCATTTAAGGTGTGATATGGCCGATCGTAAGCCCGCCAAATTTAGTAAAAACAACCAGTTTCCTCGAGACAAACAAATTGATGAGTTAAAAGTTCCGCCACATTCATTAGAGGCAGAACAATCAGTGCTAGGTGGTTTATTATTGGATAATGAAACCTGGGATCGTGTCGGAGAACGCGTTGTAGCACAAGACTTTTATAGTCGTTCACATCGTATTACCTTTGAAACCATTGGAGCGTTAATTGAGTTAGGTGAGCCGGTAGATTTAATCACTTTATCTGAAGCGCTTGAAAATGATCAAAAGCTTGACGACGCAGGTGGCTTTGTTTATCTCGCTGAAATGATGAAAAACACGCCAAGTGCTGCCAATATCACCGCTTATGCAGATATTGTTCGTGAGCGAGCAGTTACCCGTGAGATGATCAGCGTTGCCAATGAAATTGCTGAAGCAGGCTATGATACACAAGGGCGTAGCAGTGCTGAATTACTCGATTTTGCCGAAACCAAAGTATTTGCTATTGCAGAACAGCGGGCAAATAAATCGGAAGGGCCTGAAAATATTAGCTCGGTTCTAGAGAAAACCGTTGATCGTATTGAGAAGCTATGCGCCTCACCAACAAATGGTGTTACCGGCGTTTCAAGTGGCTTTACTGATTTAGATAAAATGACGGCGGGATTACAAAAATCTGATCTTATTATTGTGGCTGCTCGACCATCTATGGGTAAAACGACTTTTGCGATGAACTTGGCTGAACATGCAGCAATGACGGAAGACAAACCAGCACTTATTTTTAGTTTAGAGATGCCTTCAGAACAGTTGATGATGAGGATGTTAGCTTCACTTGGTCGTATCGACCAAACTAAAATTCGTACCGGTCAATTAGAAGATGAAGATTGGGCACGATTATCGTCGACCATGGGATTGTTAATCGAAAAAGGTAAAATGTTTATCGATGATGCTGCGGGGTTAACACCCACTGACGTCCGATCACGAGCACGACGTATTGCACGAGATCATGGTGGCATCAGCATGATCATGATCGATTATCTGCAATTGATGCGAGCGCCACAGTTTTCTGATAATCGTACCTTAGAAATTGCTGAAATATCGCGCTCATTAAAAGCGTTGGCCAAAGAACTAGAAGTGCCTGTTGTTGCACTATCTCAGTTAAACCGTGGCTTGGAGCAACGTTCTGATAAACGTCCAATAAACTCAGATTTACGTGAATCAGGTTCAATAGAGCAAGATGCTGATTTAATTATGTTTATTTATCGTGATGAGGTTTATCATGATGACTCTGAATATAAAGGTATGGCTGAAATAATTATTGGTAAACAGCGTAATGGACCTATTGGTAGAGTACCTTTGACTTTCCAAGGGCAATTTTCACGCTTTGATAACTATGCTGGCCCGCACGTACTTGACGAAGATTAAGCATAAATGACCTTACGTACTGCTACGGCGGTAATTGATTTGCATGCGCTTAGCAATAATTACCGTTTTATCCAATCGCTTGCGCCTGAGACAAAAATTTTAGCTGTGCTTAAGGCTAATGGCTATGGCCATGGTTTGGAGCGTATTGCGAAAGCCTTACCTAATGCCGATGCCTTTGGTGTTGCACGTATTGATGAAGCGCTCGCACTTAGAGCGGCAGGTATTGAGCAACCTATTGTCTTACTTGAAGGTTTCTTTGCTGCTGAAGATATTGCTATTCTGGCGGCGAATAACTTACAAACCATAGTACATAACGAGCAACAGCTTGCAGCAATTCTTCATGCAAGGTTGGAAAAACCGTTAAAAGTGTGGTTGAAAATTGATACCGGTATGCACCGGTTAGGTATTAACCTTGAGCAACTAGAGCAATTTTATCTCGCGCTAAGTCAATCAAAAAATGTTCAACAGCCGATAGTATTGATGAGTCACTTGGGCTGTGCTGATGAGAGCAAAAATTTAGCAACGCCAAAACAAATAGCACTGTTTAATGAACTTACCGGCCACTTTTCCTTAGAAAAAAGCTTAGCCAATTCGGCTGGCGTTTTACTTTGGCCTGAAAGTCATTATCAATGGATTAGGCCAGGTTTATTGTTGTATGGTGTTTCACCTCTGCCGATTGAACAGCAGGTAAAGGGGATCGCACCTGTAATGACCTTGCAGTCAAGTTTGATTTCTGTGCGAAATATCGCAGCTGGTGAGGGAGTTGGCTATAGTGGCGCTTGGATTAGCGAAAGAAATACCACGATAGGTGTGGTTGCCATTGGTTATGGTGATGGTTATCCGCGCCATGCACCTAATGGTACACCGGTGCTGATTAATGGTCGTCGAGTGCCGCTGATTGGCCGAGTATCAATGGATATGATCTCAGTAGATTTAGGTGTTCAAAGCAAAGACAAGGTAGGTGATATTGCGACGTTATGGGGGAAAGGGCTACCGGTGGAAGAAGTCGCTATATTTGCCACCACTATTCCTTATGAATTGTTGTGTAATATTTCACGCCGTGTACATATTCAGCTCACTAACGAGTCAGCATAAAAAATGGGTAGACACCTAATGTGTTTACCCATTTTTCTTTGTTAATAGATTACTTAACTGAGATTGGGAGTAAGTAATTTATCTTGATAATGCCATTAGATTATAAACTTAGAAGTGGCATCTCTAATTAACGTCGCGTTAGCATCAAGTTGATGTGACACTTCGCCTATTTCTTCAACTGCAAGTGTTGTAGCGCCAAAGCTGTTGTACATATCTTCAATGTTATTCACTACAGTTTCAGCAACAATTGACTGCTCTTCTGTTGCTGCAGCAATTTGATTATTCATCGAGCTAATATGAGCAATTTGCTCTTTAATTTTAGTTAAAGATTCATCAACTTCTCTGGAGATACTCTCGTTACTGCTAGCTTTGTCTTTTGCCGTTTCCATTGCACTTACCGACTGGTCTGCTGCTGAAATAAGCTTATCGAGTAACTCTCTTACCTCTGTCGTTGATAATGCGGTTCTAGAAGCAAGGTTTCTTACTTCATCTGCAACTACAGCAAAGCCACGGCCATGTTCACCCGCTCGGGCTGCTTCAATAGCAGCATTAAGTGCAAGTAAGTTTGTTTGATCAGCAATGCTATTAATAACATCAAGGATTTGGTTCATATTCTGCGAATCTTGTGCCAATTGGTTGATAACGCTTGACGCTAAGCTGATGTTTTCAGTTAATTCGCCAGAAACAGATAGTGAATGCTGAACATTTTCCATGCCTTGGTTTACTTCTAGTTCACCTGCCTCAGCCGCACTTGCCGCTTGTGAGGCCGACTTAGCTATATCAGTAACACTGTACTGCATTTCTATCATCGACTGCTTAGTTACTTCGGCCACATCTGATTGGCTTTTGATATTACTGTCTACTTGTTGGACTTTTTCTGCTAATTGCTGGGCACTTTGTGTTAAAGGTGCGACAACAGCAACAACTTCTCGTACTATGCCTCTGAGAATTTGGGTGAAAATATTAAAATGTTTTACAACACTACCCAATTCGTCATTGCTAGTAATGGCTAATTGGTTGGTTAAATCACCATCACCTTCGGCAAGTTCTTGTAAAGAAGCATCAATTGAAGTAACTGATTTACTAATTGAACGTGCGATAAATACACTTAAGGCGGTCATTAAAACTAATAAGCTTATGCCCAATATAATGCTTAAATCTCTAGATTCACTTGAATTATTGACTGTTTCAGCAACTAAGTTTTTAAATAGCGTCGCGGCATTTTTTTTGTCTTCATTTAAAACTTTAGCCACCTCTTCAAAGAGGGTTGATTTTAGCTTTATTGTTGGCTGCGCTGATTGAAAATCGATACTTTCATTTATGAAATCTAACGACATTTTACTCGCGATAGCATTATATTCATTGGCTTTTGAAATTAACTGTTCAATATTTGAAAAAGAGTTATCAAGGGTTTTTATTTTTTTTAAATTTGCTAATAAGTCTGTTAATGCCTTATCAGCACCTTCGATCAAATCTTCATCACCAAATGATACACTCTGAGTGTATAGCTCATCTATTCGCTGCCATGCAGTAACATTTTCACTAGTTAAGTTCACCAAATGAATGGAGGTATTTTCTAGGGTTTCTAATAATATTTGGTTTTTTGAAATAGCTGATATGTTTATCGCCAAATTAACAGCAAAGCTAAGAATAGCGACGGCTAATATGGCAATTATTTTGTGAAATATTTTGAATCTTTTAAATATTTGCATGCACAACCTCTAACTTGTCATTCGATACTTTTACAAAAAAAAGTATTAATATAATTGTTATTTGTAAAAGTGAGGTTATTCATCACGAATAACCTCATATATAAAGCATTAAAAGGTAGCAACAACCTTTACATCACCAGTGACTGCGTTGCTATTAATAAAACCAATTGATGATGGATCAGATTTTATAGCATTAATCATTTCAGCATTACTGGCAACCTCTGTCGGTGGTGTACCTTTACCCGTGAAAGCAATCTTTGACCAATAAGATTTAAACTGACTATTCGATTTATTTAAAGCACTTTCTCGAAACTGTTCAGTTTCTGGAGCGTCATCGGCTAATGTTAGCACAGAGACTTTCTCGCCATTAGCAAGTGCTTTAATTTTACCAAGATAAATGCGCTTAATCGTTTTTTCATCAAATGTATCAGTGTTTGCTGTGTTAACGATTACCGAAACTTCAGCTAAGCTAGTAAAGCTCATTACTAGTAAAATGGTAGTTGAAATGGTTTTAAATAAATTCATTTTACATAATTCCTTAATAAATAAAATCGACGCCAAAAGTAACTAAACTTGCACTTTTATCGGCTAAGTCATTATTAATTAATGTATATTCAAACTTTAGAGCTACACCTTGATCTAGGTCGTATCTCAGATGTATACCTTGAGCATCATATGAATTAGATGCAAATAAGTTATCTGTAGCGCTAACAACAAAAGCGTTAATATATGGATCCGCAGAATTAGCCTTGTCGTAATCAGAATCTATTTTATAATCCTCATGTACGAACGATACCACGGCTTTATCAAAGCGGTAACCTAGTGCTACATACATTACTTTAGTTTCTTCAACGAATGAATCATCGATATCATATGTGGCATATTCGGCATTAAATAACCAATTTTCATAATCAATAGTAAAGCCTGTTGTCCAATATAAGGTGCTTTCTTCATGAGCATATAGTTCGTTCATATCATAAACATTGGCACCACCTGGATTCAAGACCATACCATTTTCGGTAACTTGGTAGCCAAATCCACCTAAAGAGCTTTCCAATCCATTATTAAAAACCTCATCTATACCTGTGAATGTAGCATCGGCGCTTAATAATCCTACAAAAACTGAAAACCATTCATAAGTGTATTCAGCAGAGGCTTGCAATATATTATCAAGTTCAAAGTCATAACCGCTTGCTTGACCAGAAAAAGAACCAAATGAACCTTTAAATGTTATATCACCATCGCCAACTAAAGCCGTGTGCATTATACGCACACCTTCAATGATATCGTATTCTTCACCTAAGTAGATAGCTGTTGGTAAGCGACTATAATTATGGCTGTAACCAATATCTTGGGTATCAGAATTTCTAAAATAAGGTAAGGCAAAGCGACCAACAGATATTGATGTGTCGGGAGAGTATTGATAGCTTAAATAAGCCCAACGAGCTTCTAAATCAAAATCTTTTTCACCGCGTGCTTGTAACACAATGGTAGCATTCCATTTTTCATTTAGAGTTGCTTTGGCCTGTAAGGCAAATAGTGATTCATTTTTGAAATCAACTTTATCGTCGTAGCCATAGTATCGCGGGGTGATATCGTCCTCTACTAATACCCCTCCTCTAATTGAGCCATAACCACTAAAGTCAATATCGCTAGCTTGTACTGAGCTAGATAATATTGCAGCCATTAAGCTAGGTGCTAGTAGTGTTTTTTTCATTTTTAACCTCTTCGTATTTAAACTTCATCTGATCTAAGACAATAATATCATTTAAAGCATAGAAGTAGGTTATTGTTATTACAATTAAAGACTTAAAAATAAGTTGTTATAGATCATTATAATTTCCTGTAAGCACCGTTGTATTACTGCTTTTATCGAGGTTAAGTTCTATCAGCACTCTTATAACAGCTTGCTCAGTAAAACTTTAGCCAAGATCATATTAGCTGATTTTTATGCTGGCATAAAAAAACGAACTTGTTATCGTTCGTTTTTTTATTGGTCTAACTTGAGGGAAATTAGTTTGTCGACTCTAACTGTGCTTGACTATAACTTGGCTTAACATGCTTTTCACCGACATCGTCAGCAAGTTCTTTTGGCATATAATTCTCATCATGTTTAGCAAGAACTTCACTGGCTTCAATCATATTGCCATTAACTAAAATACCATTGGCAACAATCCCTTGTCCTTCACGAAATAAATCAGGGAGAATACCATCGTAGCTGACAGTAACGGTAGGATCTGTATCTGAAAAGCTGATTGGCATCCTCATATCGGTTAATTTAAAACTGACCTTTAAGCTGTCGCTGTCACGATGAACACTACCCGGCACGACTAAACCACCAATACGTAAACGTTGACCGTCAATCGCCTTAAGACCAGAGTCTTCTTTACCGTTATAAATTTCAGATGGTTTATAGAATAAATCAATATTTTGACTTAATGCGTATAACACCAACCCAGCGACAACCCCCAAACCTATAATTATTGATGCGACTATGGTTAATCGCTTCTTACGACGTGGATTCATACTACTACTACCTCTTAAAGATTATAAACGGGTGTCTGCACTGGCTTGTGCTTTCTGCAGCTCGGCTGCTTGACGTAATTTTATTTCACGCTTTTGGCGTTGGGCAATATGTTGTTTAGTTTTTTTATGGCTACTTATGCTGGATAAAACTAATAGTGCCAAAACCAAGATACTAACCCCATAAGAAAGCCAAACATAAAAGCCATAGCCCCCCATAGCTAGAAAAGCACTAATACTATCAAACTGCATGAGTTTTCCCCTCGTTAGCCACTAATTCACGGACCCAAGGCCGCATACTATTTCGGTTTAATACTTCAGTTCGAAATCGTAGGCAGATAAGTGCTGTTACGAAACAAGCAAAACCGATAAAGCAGACCAAAAATGGCCAAAACATATCTGCACTCATTGAGGGCTGGCCTAACTTACTGACTGTTGCGCCCTGATGAAGCGTATTCCACCACTCCACTGAGTATTTGATAATAGGTAGATTGATAACCCCTACAAGTGCCAATATACCCGCAGCTTTACCCGCTAAACTTTTATCTTCGAAAGCATTATGTAAAGCAATAACACCAAGGTATAAAAATAATAAAATTAATTCTGAGGTCAGTCGAGCATCCCAAATCCACCATGTTCCCCACATAGGTTTCCCCCATGCTGCCCCAGTTACTAAAGCAATAAAAGTAAAAGCAGCACCAATAGGAGCCATGGCCGCAGCAGAAGCGTCAGCCAGCTTTAGCTGCCAAACTAAACTTGATAGTGCAGCAATGGCCATACCTAAATAAATACCCATAGACAACATAGCTGCTGGTACATGTAAGTAAAATATTCTAAAAGTATCACCTTGTTGGTAATCAGCTGGTGCAAATAAAAGCGCCCACGTCACACCTATGGTTAAAAAGATAAACGCGAGGCGAGCGCACCAAGGTAATATTTTACCGGCAAAGTGATAGCTAGTTTCTGGGTTTGCATAGGGGTGTAGCCATTTCCACATCATATTAATTCGTACTCACTTTCAGTGCTGCGCTAACAGCAAATGGGGCTAAGGTTAACGAAGCAAAAAATATTGCCGCGATTATAGCAAGTTGACCGTTGTAAGGTAAATTCATTGCTGCAGTATCAATTGCGCTAGTCGCAAAAATCAGTACTGGAATGTAAAGTGGTAGCACCAAAAGACTCAATAAAACGCCGCCTTTTTTAATACCGACAGTTAATGCGACACCAATGGCGCCTAATAAACTCAAGACGGGGGTGCCCAACAGCAATGTTAGCATTAATGCGCCATAACTACTTTCATGCAAATGTAATAGTACTGCCAATAAAGGTGCAATCAATATAAGTGGCAAACCGGTTAATAACCAATGTGCAACAATTTTGGCCAGTACCAAAATAAATACCGGGTGAGGACTCAATAGCATTTGCTCTAGTGAGCCATCGGCATAATCTGACTTAAATAATCTATCTAGTGACAGTAATGTCGCTAATAGGGCTGCAACCCAAATAATACCTGGCGCAATACGCGATAGGGTTGTACTTTCTGGCCCCACCCCTAATGGAAATAGTGTCACGACAATGATAAAAAACAATAGTGGATTAACGATATCATCACGATGGCGAAAAGCGATCATCAGATCTCGTTTGACGATTAAGGCGAAAGCTGCACGATAAGAAAGTTGTGTCATGAACAATTACCCTAGGAGAATCGATAAGCTAAAGTGACTTTCTTTACACGCTCAGCGGGTAATGAGAGATCTTGATGAGTGGTTAAAACAACACAGCCACCGTTGTCAGCATGTTGTAAAAATAGTGCTTCCAATTTTTTTACACCTAATTTATCAATAGCGGTAAAAGGTTCATCTAATATCCAAATTTTAGCTTGGCTTTGCCATAGACGTGCTAAAGAAATACGGCGATGTTGGCCGGCACTTAAATGTGAAGCAAAGGCGTCTTCAAAGCCCAGTAAATTAACTTCAGATAATGTTTTTTCAGCCGAGTCAGTATTTAAACCATGTAAAGCGAGATTAAACTCAAGGTTTTCTTGAGCCGTCATTTCGTCTTTAACACCAGGTAAATGCCCTAAGTAAAGTAGCTCTTGATGAAAGGCTTCACGCTGTTGAGCAAGGGGCGTTTCTTGAAAGTATATGTTGCCATCATAAGGTTGTGATAAGCCGGCAAGAATACGCAATAAACTCGTTTTTCCGGCGCCATTTGGACCTTCTATTTGCACGATATCGCCGGCAGCAATAGTAAAGTTTAATGCTTCAAACAATACCCGTTCTTCACGAATACAGGTCAAGCCGCACGCGCGTAATAGCAGATTGATGTTTGTACTTGTTGCTTCAATTTTTGCGTTTAAATTCGACAAACCTGTCCACTTAATAGATAGATGATGACATGGGGTAATAATAACGTAATAAAGGCGATTAGAATTTGACTTATGTCACTATTTTTCAACATTAATCGCTGTAAACCATGCCTATGATACTATATCGTTCAATAAAGGCTAGTAACAGATTTTTAGCTTTAGTTTTCTTCAGCTTACTCTCATTGTTTTTATAGTCAGTCATTTGCTCAGTCAGCACGAGTATTTATGAAGTTGATTTAATTAGGTATCTCAAGCGGTGCTAAAAAATAGTGTTAAGGTCGCAATCTATGGCGCTTGCGATAACAGGGGGGTTAACCGAGATTGCCATGTCGTGAAACATTACTGTTTGAATAGCAATGCAGTGATCGAATTATTTTGTGCTTACGTATAAATACCAAGGGCTTATTGTCTCTGTTCGAGCATACCGCTTTGCGACAATGAGCGAAACATTATCAGCAGCATGGTTAATTCCTTTGCTTAGATAATTACGATAATATATAGCGCCATAGCTAGTATCACAAAGTACGCTAAAGGTGCGCTTGAGGGAAACAAATGAAAAAATTATGCTTGGTCACAATCTTAGCAGTAAGTGCACTTATTACCGCTGCAAAAGCAGATACAAATATTGCTAGTGGGAATAATAATACTGAACCTACGACATGCCTGCCTTTTATGCAGCACAGTGAAAAAAAACTGCATGCGAAAGATATGCTCGATCTTTGTGAGTTAACCGCTGGAAAGCCAATGCTGATTGTAAATACGGCTAGCCATTGCGGTTTTACGCCACAATTTACTGCGCTTGAAGCTATACATCAAACATACCAAGAAAAAGGCTTAGTCGTGATAGGTTTTCCTTCTAATGATTTTTTTCAAGAAGAAGATGAAGAGAAAGACACTGCTGACATTTGCTTTGTTAACTATGGGGTAACATTTACTATGCTAGCGCCAGTGCATGTTTGGGGTAGTAATGCCCATGCCATTTTTAAAGAGCTAGCAGATAAAACCACAGCCCCTAAATGGAACTTTTATAAGTATTTAGTCAGTGCTGATGGTAAAACTATTAAGCACTTTAATACTAAAGTAACACCAGATTCAGACGTTTTTATTGACGCTGTAAACACTATTTTGTAGAGAAATTTTATGTCGAGATATGCGGGAAGAAGTAAAAAAATTCATGATGTCAGTGCGAAAACTGGTGTTTTACTCACTAACTTAGGCACACCTGATAGCCCAACTCCAGGGGCATTACGTCGCTATTTAGCAGAGTTTTTGTCTGATCCCCGAGTGGTAGAAATTCCTCGGCTACTTTGGCTATTCATTTTACACGGTATTATCTTAAGGGTTAGACCAAAAAAATCGGCCAAACTATATCAGAGCATTTGGACCGAAGAAGGCTCACCGTTGTTGGTGATCAGCAAGCAGCAGAAAGCGAAAGTTGAGACAATACTGACTGAAAAATATGGCGATAAAGTCATGGTTGATGTGGCGATGCGCTACGGTAAGCCATCAATTGGTAATGCTTTAGAGAATTTTCAAGAAAACGGTGTTAATAATATTGTTGTTCTGCCTTTGTATCCGCAGTACGGTGGACCAACAACAGGATCAACCTTCGACGCGGTATTTAATAAAATTAAAACTTGGCGCTGGATCCCAAGCATTCATTTTCAAAGTGGCTATCATGATCATCCGCTATATATTAAAGCACTCGCGGAAAGCATTAAAAAGCATATTGCGGTAAACGGTAAACCTGATAAATTAGTTTTTTCTTACCATGGTATGCCTAAATATTTTCTTGAGCAGGGTGACCCATACTATTGCTTTAGCCATAAGACCACTCGCTTAGTGGTTGAAGAGCTTGGTTTAAGTAAAGATGATTATGTCATGACCTTTCAGTCACGCTTTGGAAAAGCAGAATGGTTGAAGCCATATACAGATGCAACCTTAGCGACATTGGCGCAGGAAGGTAATAAGCACGTGGCAATTATTAGCCCAGCTTTTAGTGCCGACTGTTTAGAAACTCTGGAAGAATTGGTACATGAAAATCGTGAAATTTTTATTACTGCAGGTGGAGAGCAATATCATTATATTCCTGCATTAAATGACGATGATATGCATATTGCTGCTATGGTGGAATTAATCGAACCGCATATTAATACGTAGCTTAAAGCAGAGAGGCTAAGTAGTCGTTAGTAATGAATTATTTTACTAACGCCAGAAACAAAAAAACGAAACACATGTTTCGTTTTTTTATTTAATCTTTAGCATTATCTAAATAGTAAGGCTAAAGATAAGTGTGCACTTTAGATTAAGATGCAACTACGTTTTCAGCTTCAGGACCTTTTTGGCCTTGTTTTACGCTGAAAGTTACCGCTTGACCATCAGTCAAAGTACGGAAACCGTCACCAGAGATTGCACTAAAGTGAACAAAAACGTCAGCGCCGTTTTCTTGCTCGATGAAACCGAATCCTTTAGATTCGTTAAAAAATTTTACTTTACCAGTTACTGTATCAGACATACCAACATTTCTCGCAGGTCAAAAATTAAAGTTTAGCCAAAATGGCCATATACGGAGTAAATGCCCTCTACCTATGAAGTACAGACAGAGAAAGGTTTCCAAGTAACACATATTAAAGCGTCTAGGCTGATCAAAAGTCTAATGACTCGCTGATCTCTCCTTCTCCCGAAACGCAAAAACTCAACGCAAAAACATGTTAACACATTAAAATTGAGGAATCTCTAAAAAAAATGAAGATTACTTTACTTTTTTATGACCAAAAAAAACCAGCTAAGGTGCTGGCTTTTTTAGATTATTTTTAACTAATGGTTTACATTTCGGCTATTTGGGCTTTCTGGTCAACCATTTTAGCGAGTGTTGATTCAGCTTCTGCTAACTTAGCTTTTTCTTTATTGATAACTGCTTCTGGCGCTTTACCAACAAAGTTTTCATTACTGAGTTTACTACGTACACGTTCTGCATCTTTACTGAGCTTTTCAATCGCCTTGTCTAACCGAGCTAATTCAGCATCTTTATCGATTAAACCCGCCATAGGTATCAATACTGATAAATCACCCACGACAGCTGTAGCACAAGCAGGGCCATTATCATCACTTGCTAATACCTCAATGCTATCGAGTTTAGCTAAAGCGCTAATGAACTGTTCATTCTCTGATAAACGGCGCTGATCATCAGCACTAACGTTTTTCAAAAGTACAGGTAATGGCTTACTTGGTGAAATATCCATTTCGCCACGAATATTACGAATGGCAATAACAAATTGCTTAACCCACTCTAAATCATCAATAGCCGTTTGATCGCACTGGCTCTGATCAAATTGTGGGAAGCTTTGTATCATGATGCTATCCCCTGTTTTTTCAAACTGCGTTAAAGGTACAACGCGTTGCCAAATAGTTTCGGTGATAAATGGCATAATAGGGTGCATTAAACGAAGTAAAGCTTCTAACACATTAACTAAGGTATGACGTGTAGCACGTTGTTGTGCTTCACTACCTTTAAATAGTACAGGCTTGGTTAACTCTAGATACCAGTCACAGAATTGGTTCCAAGTAAATTCGTAAAGCGCTTGTGAAGCTAAATCAAAACGGAAAGTATCAAAAGCTTCATGGACTGTTTTTACCGTTTGTTGAAATTGGCCTAAAATCCAGCGATCAGCTAATGACAGTTCCATGTCTGCATTAGCTGCCTGACCACAGTCAAATTCTTCTGTATTCATTAATACATAACGGCTGGCATTCCATAACTTATTAGTAAAGTTACGGTAGCCTTCAAGGCGCTTCATGTCCCAACTAATATCACGGCCTGTTGTTGCCACAGATGTTAAGGTAAAGCGAAGCGCATCAGTACCATGTGCTTCAATACCCTCTGGGTATTCTTTCTTGGTAAGCTTCGCTATTTTAGCGGCCAGTTTAGGCTGCATCATATTACCAGTACGTTTTTCTAATAAGTCTTCTAGTGATATACCATCGATCATATCCAAAGGATCAACAACATTACCTTTGGATTTACTCATTTTATCGCCGTTTTCGTCGCGAATAAGCCCCGTCATGTAGATTTTTTTAAACGGTATTTGTGCCTTACCATTTTCGTCTTTGTTGAAGTGCATAGTCATCATGATCATACGCGCAACCCAGAAGAAAATAATGTCAAAGCCTGTCACAAGAACGTCAGTAGGGTGGAATGTTTTTAAGTCATCAGTATCTTTTGGCCAGCCTAAGGTCGAAAAGGTCCATAACGCTGAAGAGAACCAAGTATCAAGTACATCGTCATCTTGACGCAAGACCATATCATCAGCAATCGCGTGGTTTGCACGCACTTCTGCTTCGGTACGACCGACATAAACCTTATTATTTTGGTCATACCAAGCTGGAATTCTGTGCCCCCACCATAGTTGACGAGAAATACACCAGTCTTGAATATCGCGCATCCAAGAAAAATATAAGTTTTCGTATTGCTTAGGAACAAATTCAATTTGGCCATCTTTTACCGCGTCTACAGCAGGACCAGCAAGTTTTTCAACACGGACATACCATTGGTCAGTCAGTAACGGCTCAATGATTACGCCTGATCTATCACCGTAAGGGGCAACTAAATCATGGTCTTTAACTTCAACTAATAAGCCTAATTCGTCAAATTTAGCAACGATAGCCTTACGCGCTACAAAGCGATCCATACTAGCAAACTCGCTTGGTAATGTGGCATCGTATGCGTCACAGGCTTCACCTTTAGTGTCGTAAACTTCAGCTGTTGCTAATACTGCTGCGTCTTTATTAAAAATATTGATTTGTGGCAATTGATGACGTTTACCGACTTCATTATCGTTAAAATCATGTGCAGGGGTGATTTTTACACAACCTGTGCCTTTCTCCATGTCGGCGTGCTCATCACCAACAATAGGAATTAAACGATTAACCAATGGCAATAATACTTGTTTACCAATGAGGTCTTTATAACGTGGATCTTCTGGGTTTACTGCAACACCAGTATCACCAAGCATGGTCTCAGGTCGTGTTGTTGCAACGACTAAGTAATTAAGACCTTCCGCTGTTTTTGCACCATCGGCTAAGGGGTAGCGTAAATGCCACATGTGGCCTTTTTTGTCTTTGTTTTCAACTTCTAGGTCTGAAATTGCAGTATGGAATTTAGGATCCCAGTTGACCAAACGCTTCCCTCGGTAAATAAGGTCATCTTCAAATAAACGGACAAAGACTTCTTGTACCGCTTCAGACATACCATCATCCATAGTGAAACGTTCACGAGACCAATCAATAGAGTTACCCAAACGGCGCATTTGCTTTCCAATAGTACCGCCCGACTCTTCTTTCCATTGCCAAATTTTATCGATAAAGCCTTCACGACCGTAATCATGACGAGTTTTATCTTCTTCTGCGGCAATTTTTCGCTCTACGACCATTTGTGTTGCGATACCCGCGTGGTCGCAACCGGTTTGCCACAAGGTATTTTTACCTTGCATACGTTGGTAGCGAATTAGGGTGTCCATTATGGTTTGTTGAAAAGCATGGCCCATATGCAAACTACCGGTAACATTCGGTGGCGGTATGGCAATGCTGTAGCTGTCGCCTTCGCCCGTTGGGCTAAAGTAACCTTGTTCTTCCCAGCTTTTATACAGGGATTGTTCAATATTTGCGGGGGTAAATGTTTTATCCATCAGATTTTCCGTCAGAAGATTTTTAACTGGTTGTATCGATAGTTTGTGGTGCGCTAGCAACTTGATGGGCCACATTGAAATTCCACTGGCGACAAGTTCTAAAGCGATTTCTAGCCTGTTCTTTTAAAGCTTCATCGGCGGGCACAAAATCTATCAGATGCGAAAATTGGTTAGCAAAGTTGGGCACTTCGCTAGTTAAATTAATTAAAACCGCACGGCGGTTCGTTGGCATTTGCCAGCTGATTTCAACAGCTGCGCCTTGTTTTGGACCTTCACCGATCAGGTTATGTGGTACAAAACTCATTGGATCAAAAGCCCATAACATTTCATCGATGTCATGGGCGCTTTTTTGATCTTGGGTATAAATAAATACTCGCTGATTTTGGCGGTAAAAATAAGCCGCTTGCAGGCAAGCATAATGCAAGTGTAACTGTTGCTCAGAAACACCGGGTATTTTACTTTGCTCTTCAATACTGTAGAACATTGCTTGCGTTTGCATGACTTATTCCGCGTAGTAACTAATTCAGTGAGAACTATTCGCCTTGTTCAGCGCCAGAACGATTCAGTAGAAATTGCGTCAGCATACTTACCGGGCGACCAGTAGAGCCTTTGTTTTTTCCACCGCGCCATGCTGTTCCGGCAATATCCAAGTGCGCCCAATGATATTTCTTGGTAAATTTAGATAAGAAACAAGCCGCCGTAATTGTACCTGCCTCTTTACCGCCTAAATTAGTAAAGTCAGCAAATGGGCTTTCGAGTTGATCTTGATAATCATCCCATAAAGGTAAGCGCCAAGCTCTGTCACCACTCTGCTCAGAAGCATTTAATAGCTCATGTGCTAATGGGTTATGGCTACTGAGTAAACCGGTTGCATGCGCACCTAAAGCCACGACACACGCACCCGTTAAGGTCGCAACATCAATCACCAATTCAGGATCAAAGCGTTCTACATAAGTTAATGCATCACATAACACTAAACGGCCTTCAGCATCAGTATTTAATACTTCGACTGTTTGTCCTGACATTGTGGTTAAAATATCACCTGGACGATAGGCGTTACTGCTCGGCATGTTTTCACAGCCAGCTAATACACCAATAACATTAATCGGTAATTTAAGTTCTGCTAATGAGTGCATAGCACCTAAAACACCTGCTGCGCCGCCCATGTCATACTTCATTTCATCCATGCCTGCGCCAGGTTTTAATGAAATACCACCGCTGTCAAAGGTTAAGCCTTTACCCACTAATACTAGTGGTTTTGAATCATCACCAGCACCATTATATTTAATAATACTCATTAATGATTCATTAACTGAGCCACGACCAACAGCTAAATATGAGCCCATGCCAAGCTCTTCCATTTCTTTTTCGCCAACGATTTGTGTGCTGACATTATCGTAATCATTTTCAAGAATACGGGCTTGCTCAGCTAAATATGCTGGATTACAAATATTAGGTGGCATATTAGCAACGTTTTTACAGGTTGTTATACCTTCAGCAATCGCCAAACCATGGCTAATAGCACGTTCGCCAATAGGCAGTTCACGACGTGTTGGCACATTAAAAACAATTTTACGTAAAGGGCGACGAGGCTCTTCTTTACGGGTTTTTAAGCTGTTAAAGCTGTAAAGGCAATCTTGAGTTGCCTCAATTGCTTGGCGAACTTTCCAGTAAGTATCACGACCTTTAACATGCAGTTCAGATAAAAAGCATACCGCTTCCATTGAACCCGTTTCATTTAGCGTATTAATGGTTTTGCTGATAATTTGGCGGTATTGACGTTCATCTAATTCACGCTCCTTACCACAGCCTACTAACAAAACACGCTCACTTAAAATATTGGGTACGTGATGCAATAATAGCATTTGACCTGACTTACCTTCTAGGTCGCCACGACGCAATAAATTGCTAATATAACCTTCACTAATTTCATCGAGTTGCTCAGCGATAGCTGATAAACGACGAGGTTCGAAAACACCGACGACAATACAGGCGCTACGTTGTTTTTCCGGACTGCCACTTTTTACACTGAACTCCATGATGTCTCCTAATTTGACTCAAATGCGTATATTTTATTGTAAATATACTAATTAGCTTGCTAAAAACAGTAATTAATCGCTAAGCTTACTTTTAAATGTATTCGGCTAAGGGCTATAATTATAGCCGGATTGCTCAGCATTACCTGTAAGCTTACATTTAATTTAATGCTAAAAATGACAAGTTTACTGAAAAAATGGCTGTATGTCAGAAAAAAACCATGTTTTATAGAAAGTTTTTATAGGATCACTTTGTGATTATATTTCGTTATTTGCTCAAAGAAGTTGCTAAAACCCAGCTTGCGGTATTTCTCGTTATTATGACGATATTTATCAGTAATAAATTCGTTCGCGTGCTAGATGATGCATCTGAAGGCGGTATTCCAGGGCATTTAGTGATGACCTTTATTGGTCTTAAAATACCTGATCTTGCCGGTATGATTTTACCATTAAGCTTTTTTCTCGGGGTTTTGCTAGCTTACGGTCGTATTTACGCTGAAAATGAAATGACCGTTTTGCATGCTTGTGGTGTAAGTGAATGGTATGTAGTACGTGTTACGCTGATATTAGGGTTTGTTACCGCCATTATTACCGGCATTTTCACCTTGTATTTATCGCCTATGGCGGCTGAATATGAATACCAAGTGAAAGATCAAATTGCCGCAGACTCAGGGCTCAGTTCACTTATTGCTGGGCGTTTTCAAACCACCGGCAACAAAAAAGCTGTGGTTTTTATCCATGAAAAAAATCGTGATGATAATACCTTTGAAAAAGTTTTTGTTGCTCAGTTACCTGATCAAGATACACCAAACGCTAGCGTTATCGATTCTAGTTTGGTTTATGCTGCTACGGGGCAGGTTGTTGAAGAAGAAACCGGCTCCCAACGCTTGATTCTTTCAGCAGGCACTCGTTATCAAAATGACATAAAAAACAAAGAATTTCGCCAGGTTGCTTTTGATAAATACTATATTCAGATACAAGATCAAAAAGTTGAACATAAACGCCGTAAACTCAGCGCTATAACAACCGCAGAGCTTTATCAGGAACAAAGTCCTGAAGCGAGTGCTGAAAGCCAATGGCGGATTGCATTTCCATTAGCTTGTATCATCATGACTTTGGTTGCGGTGCCTTTGAGTGTTGTGAACCCAAGACAAGGCAAGTTTGGCAAAATGCTACCCGCGTTACTATTGTTTTTAAGTTACTTTTTATTACTAACCGCGATTCGTTCAGGTATTGAAAAAGGCTCGGTTCCTCAATATATTGGCTTATGGCCCGTACATTTTCTAGTCCTTATTTTAGGTTTTAGTTTGTTATTTAAAGGTCGTAAAAGCGGCCGGGTTCTTAAAGCAAAAATAGCAAAAAATAAGGGGGCAATATAATGCGTATTTTAGATATGTATATAGGTCGTGTAATTGCCTCTACGACCTTTCTTACCTTGGCTGTGTTTGTAAGCCTAAGTGGCATTATTAAATTTGTTGAACAAATAAGATCTGTCGGCAAGGGAAATTATGATATTGCCCATGCTGCGCTTTATGTGCTGTACGCTATTCCGCAAGATGTGTCGTTATTTTTCCCTATGTCTGCCTTAATTGGTGGTTTGATTGGTATGGGAATGATGGCAAGCAGCAGTGAATTAGTGGTGATGCAAGCTGCTGGTTTATCACGACTTGATATTATTAAATCGGTGATGAAATCTGCTTTATTGTTAATTGTGGTGAGTATGGCCGTGGGAGAATGGCTTGCGCCGCAAGGTGAAGCAGCTGCTCGACAAGTTCGAGCGCAGGCAATTTCTGGTGGCAGTTTAATTTCTTCTTCTGGCGGAACCTGGGCTAAAGATGGAGACTACTTTGTTCATATTGGTGAAGTGCAAGATCAAGGCTCCTTGAAGAACATTCAAATTTATCGCTTTAATGAGCAACTTAAACTGTCTAGTTGGGTGTCGGCTAAAAGCGCTGTTTATCAAAAAAATGCTTGGCAATTACGCGATGTAGTGGAGACGAAAATAGCAGCTAAAGAGATAAGTAAAGAAAGCCAACCGGTTATGTCTTGGGCTTCAACGTTAACACCAGATAAATTAGGTGTTGTGACGGTTAAGCCAGAGTCATTATCGTTAAGAGGTTTAAATGATTACTTAGATTATCTTGAAGCTAACAAGCAAGATCCGAGTCGATACCTATTGGCGTTTTGGCGCAAAATAGCACAACCGATCACCTTAGCGGTTATGCTGCTAGTAGCCTTATCTTTTATTTTTGGCCCTTTACGATCGGTATCGATGGGCGCGAGAATTATGATGGGGGTGGCAACAGGCATTTTATTTTTTATTGTTAACGAAGTTTTAGGGTCGTTAAGTTTAGTTTACCAATTACCTGCCGTATTTGGCGCTTTTATGCCAAGTTTGATATTTGTTTCCGTTGCCCTTTATTTCTTGAAAAAACGCGCGAGTTAGCTGCGCGTTTTAGTTATTTAAGTTAGGTTGAATTATAACCTGCCTCGATTAGCTTCAAGGGTTAACAATACCACTTCAGTGCCAGTTAAACGGTCTTGTAGACTCAACTTGTTTTTTCTATCAACGAGTACTGCAAAGTTGCCAAAACCAAATAACGTTGGCAATAAGCGCTTTATAGCGGTTTTTTTAGTTATTAAACTACCATCTTGATTTTGCACTCTTAATCGCCATGCTTTCATCCCTAAGGTTTGGCCGCTTTTCGACCAAAACCAAATAAAGAAAAATGCCACCCAGCCTAGCTTCCATAGTTCGTTGGGTAATAACAACCAATAGGTATTGGTAATGGTGTCGCTTAAATGCTCATAACCTAGTAAATCAAAAGCACCAAAATGTACCAGCAAGGAAATGATTAAAAATGAAGCCGCGCCAGCAGTCATGTATACCGCAATAGCAATTAAAGCATCATAAAGCCAAGACGCGATGCGACGGCGAAAGCCTGCCCGTGGAAATAAAGAGTTTTTAACTAATGACATATGCTGAACAGTGATAAAATTTGCGCTAGTTTAGCAAAAGGATAATAAAAGTATAAGTAACCACAGATAATTAATACTCTAGCTATGCTCACCACAAAGTTTGTCTAAATTGCTGCTTATAAAATAAACTTAATTAAATAATTAATTCGTCTGATGCACAAATATACGGCAGTTGAGCGATAATCCAAGAAAAACTATTGCTAAGCGTTTAATTTTTCGTATAATGCCTGCCTCTTCGTAATGTTCTGCATTATTTGAAGTGATAGAAAAGAAATGCCAGCGTGATGAAATTGGTATACATGGGGGATTCAAAATCCCCTGTCGAAAGACGTGTCGGTTCGAGTCCGACCGCTGGTACCATTCTTCCCTTGTTTTTAAAGGGCTATAATAAACCGACTTTTAATGTCGGTTTTTTTATGTCTGAAATTTACTGATATTTCGCTGTGGTTTATCTAAAATGCTTTAATTATGTCGGATTTTGGCGATAGTGAAATTATCAGCGGATCACTTTCAGTGTCATTTGTTAATTTTTTAGGATTTAAACAACATTTTAAAGGCTTTTACATGGCAGCTACAGCTCACGCACTTCACATATTAGTTAAGCATAAAGAGATCGCAGAAGATATTCTCAAACAGCTAGGTAAGGGAGCAAAGTTTCAAACGTTAGCTAAAAAATACTCAACCTGTCCGTCAGGTAAGAAGGGGGGGGATTTAGGCGAGTTTAAGCGCGGTCAAATGGTGCCTCAGTTTGATAAAGTGGCATTTAAAGGTGCAATATTAGAACCACATCTGGTTAAAACTAAATTTGGCTGGCATGTAATTAAAGTGCTTTATCGAACTTAATTTAGTCATCATAGTTTTTGCGATGGACATTATTTTAACGCCTTGATTGCAAGTTGTATTAGTTCAAATTCGACTGCTCGTATCACCTTATAAAGCTCTACTTTAACCGGAGTGGAGCTTATTTATGCTATCTATTAATATGCTAAGTGCTGGTGGTCACCAAATGGCTACTTTTCGTCGCCCTTTAAATGGCCTACCTAGTCGCTTTCAGTGTCGTGTTTAACCTTTATGTTCGCAGCTCCCCTATCACATGCCCTGAGCTTTAGCCGTTATCATTCATTGAATGGAAATAACTACTAATCCGTTTGCTAGAAGGTTAGCTTCTGACTCACCGTAAGGCCGAGACAAGATATAAAAGTATGTTTTTATCGAGCGAAATTTGAAGGAAATTACGCTACATTCACATCCGACATCAACCAGATTGGTTTTGTATTTTTATATTGCACTTGTTGATACGGGCTAGGGGAGTGTCGCCACTATAATCAGTATTTATCAATCGTCAACCTATTAGCGCAATAGTTATTAGGTCCGAAATTCTATGATATCGACTGGATAACGACAGGTAGTAGTGACGAGAATTTAACGATTAATTTTCCCAACTCGGCATGTGGTTATTTGACGCGGGTAAGTCAATGAGTGGATATAGCTCGCTTTTACTTATTGTAATATACAATACCTATTGATTTTATTAACTTTAATTTTCATAGTGTGATAGTGCTCTATAGCCACGGCAAGATCATTATAAATTGAACTTATAGAGCAAGTAGTGATCAGATCAAGGCATAATAATTACTTGGTCGCATAAATATGAGCACTACTTTTCTGAAACATTTTAATTCAATTACAGATC
>UEXM01000640.1_pt1 | contig 35443 bp, 53 predicted proteins | sample 1796661 | NCBI WGS metagenome assembly UEXM01 (sample SAMEA4772469, study PRJEB27181) | metagenome
TACTTGTTCAAAGTAATAGGCAGCATCTTCATTGCCATTTTTTTCTAAAAGCTCTTTTGCATCGCGAAAGAAGTTACGAAGCTTCATAGCTCGAGCGTCGTCAATTGCATTACTTGCACTTGCTTTGTTCCAAGTGCCACCACGTTGATTACTCATATCATCCCCTTAAAAGTTTGGTTGTTCTTTCCAACCGTTTGTGTGCATCATTTCTAAGAACTTTTCGTAACCATCACGGTCAAGCTCTAGTTTAGATCCACGGATTCCAGTTTCCGTATCTAGCTGGCGAATGGTATGACCATAAAGGCCATTCGACAAGTAGTATACATGCTTGTGATTTTCGTGAACATATTTCATTATAGATCCCAATAGTTGTGAAATTGTTTGATAAGTTTTTCAGAACCGGTAACTGTGATTTCTGGATTGCCGCCGCCAGGGCCTTCTGGAATGAATGATACTAGTTTTAATTCGAATTCATTTAAAACTTTTAGAAATTCGCCAAGTGGGCAATCATATGCACAATCAAAGGTATAAGTCATAGTGTCTCCTATTTTTATTTACAAGACAACTATACCATAAAAAAAGGAGGCTGTAAACCCCCTATTTTCATTTTATTTGATTTATTTTATGCTGCTTGTAAAACAACCTTTAGGTTAGTAGAAAGTCCAGCTTTACGATTTTTTATCTTCATTACGTAAAGAGCATCACGGATAACCTCTGCGCATCCAGTTAAAGACCAATTGGTTTTTGGTATGGTAGCAATAACTTTTTCGCCAAGGTTAGCTGTAACAGATGCATGAAAAGCAAGTTGGGATACGCCGTTTTTCTTATGCGTAGTTATCAACATATCTTCAGGACGGGTTACTTCATAACCTAATTGCCTTTGTCTGGTCCAAGAGATTCCGCCAGGAACTGTGTCCAGGCTAGTTTCCATTTTATTTTTTTGCCATTGAGGCGTGTGAATAGATCTTAGTTTAGTCATTCGATTCGTTCCTTTATATTGAATGAAATTATAGGTTAATTATATCACGATTTAATTGAATTGTATATACGCCAAATTGTCTCATATTTTTTGAGGCGTACCACGTTTATTGCTCCAAGGTGGATTCCAGTCAAAGCATCGTACAGGTTCACTAAATGATTTCACAAGTCGATCGTATGGTAAAACCATTAGATGTATTTTCAAGACCATACGTTCTGAGTTCGATTTGTTATATACACCATGGAATTCATTTACATTTAACAAGATTGGGCTTGTGTACCTATGACTTGCAATCTTGCGTCCTTCACGATGCGGATCATCTGGATGATCTTCATATAGATCTATTACTGTCTTACCTCGAATTGGTACATTAATAGAACAAGCTGCCCGAAGAAAAGAAGCGGTATGAGGGGCTAATACCTTTCCAGATGGCATACGAATAAAGTCAAACTTGAGTGTGTGTTTAAATTCATTCAGATCAGCTTTTGATCCCATATCACGGAACAGCTCCTCAGTAAACTTACATAGCCACATCCAGTCTTTATACTGTTTTGTAATACCATAATCAACGTGATAGGTATTGATTGGATTTTCTTCGCCACCATTTACATCAGAATAATAATCATTGTCAATCCGCTTACGGAAGAAAAGATCTAGCCTCTCTGATGCTCTTTTACAATCATAATCAACCTCGTACAAACGATTTGGGTTTTCATACTTAAACGGGGTTGGTGCGAATGCGTCAATGTCTTCTTGTGTAATCATTTATCATATCTCTTTCCATCAAATACACATACAAATTCTAGTGGTCCACGCTTGGCATGTACCCTATGGAACACACCATCTTTTATAATAACGGTCTTACCCGGGTGCACGCGAAAGCGTTTACCGTCAAGTTCCATTTCACCATATCCAGACACAAAGAAGTAAACCTCCTCTTGCCCGGCATGCGAGTGCCCGGTGGTGCTTTTACCAGGATTCAGTATAGTCTGGCTTACAACAAGATTCTTTAACTTAGAGTTATCCAGTACGACGTAGCGATCGTCTTGTTTGACGATCGCTCCATCTATATCAAAGAAACGGTTGTTATCCATTAGGATGCCAACGCGTATTCTACTGCTTTTTCAGCAGCTTTAATCTTACGAAGCTGATTCTGACCGAACCACTGAGAGTGTAGACGGTTGTCAGAGTTACGACCTTGTAAGTGGTCTGTTACGAATGTGACAGAGTTAAACGCCTGCCACCAAGATCCTTCGGCATATTCTGCACCAGGTTGTGTTTCCAACATGGCATGAGCATTTGCTGCCTGACGTGAAAGATCCTGAAGACTCTCTACAGTCTTATCAGTATTTGTACGAGAAGTATTCGGAAACACTTCGTTGTAGTACTGAATAAGAGAATCAGCAGTAACACGTTTGCTACCAAGAAACTCTGCCATTTCTTTGTACTTAGCAAATTTCTCGTGAGCAATACCAAGTTGTTCTTTAACCATATCTGGATTAAACTGTGCGCGATGTCCAACTTTAATTGCACGTTGCGATGCTTGATCAAGAGCGAATGTAAGTGTATTGTTGCAAACTACACGGATTGGTGTAAAGCGAACGTCGATAGATTTACCATAGACGTGAGGGTTGCTGAAGAGCATATATGAATCTACTTGGTCACCACCAAACAGATCGAATGATTCTTTGACTTTTGCCAATGCCCAAACATACTGACCTCCACGAAGGGATCCAGCAGTGTGCATTTCCATATCGCCAGCAAGTACATATTCATTGAAGAATTCGAAAGCTGTTTCGTTTTGACAAGGATGCCAGTCTTTACCAACGTTGGTCAAGATCTTTCCATCAGTTTCGCGGATAAGTGATTTCTGACCAGTAGGTAGATAATCGCCTTTGAATTCAACATATGATTCTACTTCGTGAACTTCCCAATCCACTCCAGCTTTTTGCATCATTTGTTGTGGTGAAAGATCGTTGTGTACTTCTACACCAAGACCGTGCCAAGGAAGCTCACCTGCGTAAGCCATTGTTTCAACTTCGTGTGACATGATTTAGTTCCTTTTTTTAATTTGATATGAATATAGTACCATAATTCGTATAAGATGTAAACCCCCTATTTCAAATTATTTGGAAATATATACAACATTTTGTTCTTTTTCCCGATCATCCAGGTCATATTCAGTTCTATATTGGCTGTTTGCTTCTATTACTGATGCAAGTACAGAGAATGTATTTTCACTGAAGTTTAACAGTGCATTCGTATCTTTCGGGAAACATGCCCCACCGTATCCTTTACGGCCGTCTGTTCCAGGAACCTTAGTATGTGACGGACCAATACGATCATCTTTTGAAATTGCTTTTATTACACTATTATAGTTGCCACCATGTTTTTCTATTAGATCTTTGTATTGGTTAAACCATAGAACCTTTGTAGCCAGAAATGAATTTACGCCATACTTTACAAAGCTCGCTTCTGCTGGTGTCATGTGAAATGCTGCGGCACTATTACAAGTGCTGTACTCATTGTACCATAGTTCTATAGTATGGGTCTGAATAGGACTGCCACCAAGAACGTGCATTGGGGGATTTACAAAGTCAACCAGCGCATTCTTTTCAGTAAGAAATTCTGGATTGTAGACTATATCGTGATCGTGACAAAGCTTATCTGCAAGGTCTGGGGTAATGGTAGACTTAATAACAACAATACCATTTACATCTTGTAGCTCTTCCATTACCGTTTCAATGATTGATGAATCGATCGATCCAGATTCAGACATAGGTGTAGGTACACAAATAAACGTTACATCTGGATGCCAGTTGAGAAGATCAGCTGTAGTAGTATTCAGGTTTGGGTCAATAATCTTAATTGTATTATGCGAGGTCTTAAACCCGAACTCTACTGCTTTACCAACAAAGCCATATCCAACAATACCAACACGAAGACCTTTGGTTTTCTTCTTTTTCATTTCAATAGATTCCTGTATGATTATGCATCTATATACTCTTTCAATTCAGACAGTTTATTTTGTAGGAAGTTTTTGTCGTTGGTCTGCCTGTTTAGAGGAGATGGATGTGGGAACATGAAGTGTTCGATATCCATCTTCGACAGATGCTTTGATACTGTGCCGCCCCAGGCGACGATCTTAGTGTGTTCACCTATCGATGTCTTGACAAAGACTGGATCAACGGATTTCTTATCCCAGGCTTGATCCCAATGTATATTGGTGAATGCACAAATATTTATACAATCAATAGTTTCTAACCACTGAAAGAAGCGCTTATACGATTGGCCTCGATTCATGTGTTTGTTCTTGGGCGGATTCAGACCTATAAATAGTACGTGTTTCATAGAACTATTATACCAAATTAGAGAAAGGATGTAAACCCATGTATGCCTGGTCCAATGGAGATGTAGAAATAATTGCGAGTGATATTGATCAAGAATCCTTAATTATGGATTTAACCTGGATTATTGAAAGATATGGGTTTGAAGGTTACAAACAGATTTCATTGCAAAGCCATATAGAGAATGCAGATCCACAAAAAGAGTATTTGACTGGGGTTGGTAGAGTAAGGGATCTTCCTGCAAAAGAAGAAGCGTTTGTACATCCTTTATTTCCAAATGGTACTATCAACAAGTACATAGAGAAATTTGGTATGTATCGTGCTCGGATTATGAAGCTTCCGGTCAAGTCGTGTATGTCAATACACAAAGATCGAACGCCAAGGGTTCATATTCCTATTGTTACGAATTCTGAATGCCGTATGATGATTCACGATCAAACGTATCATCTGAAGCCCGGCCTGGCTTACTGGACCGATACCACCAAGAAGCATACAGCTTTCAATGGTGGTACCTATCCAAGAATACACCTAGTTGGGTGTGTCAAAAGTTAGAATGAGAATCTAACCCCAAGTTTGATATCTTCATATTTGAATTTATCGGATGCGCTCACTGCAGTGAACAGATCAAGAGCTGGTGAAAGCCCATAGGTTGCTTCTACTTTTACGCCTGTAAAGTCCATAGACAAGTCATTTGTAGCAGTTGCTTTTAGTCGAGAAGATAGGCCAATAGCACCTAAAGAGATGTCTGGTCCAACTTCCATTGCCCATGCTGAGCCTTCTACAGAATACGCAACTTCACCACCAAAGCCAAGCATTGGCATATTGCTGATTACGTCAGCTTGAGCTGCAGTTGCAGATAGCGCCACAGCGGACGCAAGAATTAAAGATTTCATAAGGTATTTCCTTTTAGTTAAATTTAGTGAGCCCGTTCTGTTTCGAGGTGGAACTCATACCCAATAGAATTATGCTGCTAGAGCATATCCTGAAGGTGCAAAATTATCGTTTGCAATTATAGTTTTTGGCTGAATAACGTAGGCCAACACGGTAAGCTCCAATCTATTTTCACACCTGTCGATCCTATTTCGACCCCATTATAAAGACACAAATCCAAGAGCATATGCAATGCTCATTTCTAATCCAAGTAATGTTGCGAATCCAATAAGAGTAAGAGATATTGCTATCGGTAGATAGGTAACATCTTTCTTTGTTCTTTCTCTTGTGCAACAAGTACTCATGTTATGTCCTTATGGTGGAGTCGCTGGGTACCGCCCCCAGGTCCAGTATGTGTCCACGTTTCTTCAACGCTTACGGAATATTTATATATCCCCCTTTTTCTATATTGATGTTGTTGGAAAGTAATTAATAATGTGACTTAAAAGTCACACGGGATACGCAGGATATACATTAGAGTAATCTAGAGCAATGCGATGTAGCACACGTTCTTCCATCCTATCGAATTCCCAACGTTTATGCAGACTTAACCATTGGTCGGATAATACTATTTGACCGTTAGTCCAATCATGATGATACGTAAACTCTTCTTTTACGATATGGCTAACTAATTCTTGGTGCACCTCCCGAAACTCGTTATCAGATAGGACGTCCATTCCAAATACCTGGTGAAAAGGATAATATAATCCTGTAGCACCTGCTGTAGTAGTCATAACAAGATCAAATAAATTTCTTTTATTTACGTGTTGATTAAAATATGGGCTGGTGGTATAACGACCGGATTTATATCCGAAATAGCATTTTAAATCTTGGATAGTGTTTTTTAAATTTTTTGGTAAAGCTTTATACGCCTCGATCATGTTAATAAAACTTGTTCGGCTGCCTTCCATTCCCTCGGCGCCATACATCCAAACAATTGATTTGCGTTCTTTATTACTTGCTTGATTGGCATGCCAATCTAACGCGGAGGTGTGACCGAAAAGACCGGGTTCACCTTTATCATTTTTTCGACCAGTTACACGAACAACGCCATCTATAATAAGAATAGCATCTGCTCTACTTTTACCGGCGTGGGGATCTTTTTTATGTACTTTCCCTATTACTTCAGCAATCCTTAGTTGTTCTTCGGGTGCTAATTCATATGAATCTGGAAATACCACCACCATATTACGGGATAGCAGTTTTGCTACATTAATTAGATTTTCATCAGAAAGATTTCTAATGTCGCCTCGTACTAAAATAGTCCAGCCATTTTCATGAATATCATACTTCATTCATAAGTTCCTCTCCAAAAGATGGTTATAAAGATCATCGACATTACTGTGTAGTTCGGCAATGTCACGGTTATTATCAATGATGTAGTCTGCCATCCAAGGTTCGAGTGTATTACTAGTTTTATCTTCGGGAGGAAGATGGTCAGAGCGATCGACCCAGATGACTACATCTACAAGGCCATTATTGCGAATAGACTGAAACTCTCTTTTGTTTCGAAGCCCGCAGTACATATCAGACACACTGAAGATCTCTCTACCAATACGTGAGGGATCAGATATACAGTAATCTGATATAAGGTCGTACCATTCTTGACGATGATTTGAACGGTCGGCAAAGCATTCTTCGACAGATTTGTAACCATACAGATCTTTGATTGCAGGGAACACAACGTTTTCTGCGCAATGCCAAGATGACGATTTATACGTGAAACCATATGAATCACGTAGGTATTCTGCCACTGTATCTTTGCCGTGCCGACCATATCCAATTAAAAGTATTTTCATAATAACATTATACCAAAGGTTAGCCCAGAAGTAAATCCCCCTCGAGCTTTTTTATTCCCAATGCCCAGTTCTCTGCGGCATCCTCTACATAATAAATCGACTTATTCGGAAACTCTTCCGTAAAGAAGAGTGTATCAGTGTTGTCATAATATCGAATGAATGAAGAATGCTCCTCGATATTCTTATGGACTTCAGCTCGTCCTTTGTTTCCCTCTGCCCAATATGTTGAAATAAGTGCCATATTATTCTTCCTCTATTTCTTCTATTAATTGGTCTCTCATTAGAATCGCTCTGCGATCATGTTCAGTACCAATTCTTTTGTTTACGAATTTAAATGCAAGAGTGATTCTGTCACATCCCGCATAGGCTGCGTGCCAACAATGATGCTCGGGTTCGTCTAAATGCCCGAAGTAATACCAGCGACATTGCCAGCCAGGTTTATCATCAATGGTTACTATCTCCTTTGTTTCTTCATCGAAATAACGAAAATACCCGTCACCAGTTTTCGAATGGGTGAATAGAATCTGATAGGCGTTCGCATTCCAATTTGTATGCCAACCAACGAATCCGCCAGGTGGATAATAATTAAACAATGCGTTTGAATGTACGCCAAGTACTGCTGGGAATTGTTTCTTTACTCTCCAGGAAATATCATTAAATTTCTCTGGATCTTCTTTCGCCATATTACCTACGGGCTGTGAGAAGTGTTGCTCTGGGAATCCAGAGTGTTTGTCGCCCGTTGCTCTTTGCATATAAAAGTTATCGTCATTGGTATATCTTCTACCATTCTGACGTGCATCCTCTGGGGCGAACATGTGGAAAACTGGATCGTCATAGCCTTCAATGCTATAAAAATCTTCTATGAATCCATCGAGTTGTTCGATGAGTTCTTTATTGCGTATCTGTACTTCCATGAATAAAATCCTCCATTTGGCGGAAGATGGAACTAATTGCTTCGCCAATCACCCTGGCTAGTTCCATGTGTTCTTTCTGGGTACCATGTGCACTGCGTAATTCTACATAGTGTATCCAAGATCGGATAGTACCGTTAACATAAAGTTTCGATATAGTATTGCCTTCTGGAAGAACAGATCTTGCTTGCTCTTTTGCAATACCGTTTTCTATTGCCCATTTATATGCCTCTTTCGAAGCAGTAATAACTTTATTTTGTTGTGCAGCCCATAACATCTGTAACTGTGTATTACTAGTATCTATACTATTTTGACGGTTTGTTTCATCCTGAAGTCGGGCTTCTCTCAGAACAAATGTATTTTCCATCTCGTGTGGATTCGCATATCGCTGAGAAAACTCCTGAAAAGAAAAGGATCTATGACGTAGTAACTGCCTAGCAATGTCACGAGTAGTTACTACCTCAACACAAGCACTAACCATTTCAAATGGTGACCAATGTTTATGTTTGATTAGGTAGTTCAAAAGCTTTTCAGATGTATCATCATTGATCTGATTCGTTGGATTGGACACTCGAGCACAATAAGCAATCAGATCTTTTGCATCGTTCAATCCGATAACATCAGACTTCGAAAAACTAATTAACCGGCATTCCACTATATTTGCCTCCTACGTTCTTAAAGTATTTGTCGCCAGACACTCGAATAAACCGCTTATTCGTTTCATTTGGATTCGGGTTTGGAATCCTAATCCAAGTCTTTTTACCTTTTAAATGTGCATGCAACTGGTTCATGTGTCGCTCAAAGCTTTTATGATAGTTCTTATCTCTCATAGGTTCCTCCTAAAGTTTAAAGTCTGCAAAACGTTCTGCTGTTTCGCTTTTATCAAAGGCTGGTGTATCTTGAACAAGATCCTGTTCACCAGCTTCTGCATCTGATAACCTCATCCTAGATCTATCTATATTCAGGATGAAGCGTTTGTGTTTATTTGGATCATTATATCTATTCTTTAGTTGCTTGACCATGATCTGTCCTTGTTGCTCAAGCTCTTCTGATGACACAAGTGCAAACATTAGATCTGCGGTAGCGGGTAGTCCAAATGATTCTGATGTATCTTCAAGCCCCGGATCCGAGTTAGTATAACCAGTACGAGTTGTCTGCGTTGCAGATACTACCGGTAAGTCGAACTCAACTGCAAGACCGCGTAGTTCTTCAGCAATTGACTTAATGTAAGTATATGAATTAATTGATCCTCCCATAGCTTTCATACGTGACGATGAACAAATATTTAAGTAATCAATAAAGATCATATCTGGTATAAAGTTCTTTTTGAGTTTTAGCTCATTCAGTAGTGCCCGGAAGTGGTTTGCATTTGCTGCACCTGTTGGGTATTCCTTAATGATTAGTTTACCGTTTGTATCAGTCTTGAGCTTTTTGATCTTGTCCATTAACATAGTCTTTGACATGTTTGGGATCTGGTCAATCGGTATATTCAACAGGTTTGCATCAATACGTTCAGCAATACGTTCCTCAGCCATCTCCATAGTAATATAGAGAACGTTCTTGCCTTGATTCAGTACACTTGCAGCTTGATGACACATAAACAATGATTTACCCACGCCCGTACCCGCGAGCGCGATATTCAATGTTTTCTTTGGTAGACCACCTTTTGTTATATCATCTAATATCTGTAGATCGAATGGTATACGCTCTTCTTTATTATGGTAGAAGTCATAGCGTGATTCTACATCTTCCATATAATCGTGGCCGATGTTCGTATCGAATGTCACGCCTAAAGCCTTTGATAAAATATCTGGTAGAGCATTCTTGGTAAGCGTGTTGTGCTTGCCATCAATAATTTGTATTGATTCCATAATCGAATTATACAAGGCCCGATCCTGACACCATTTCTCAGTCTTATCGTATAGCCATTCGTCATCCACTTCTTCTTTCTTGAAGATCTCTGGAATGATCTCTACGGCATGACGATAATGTTCTTCGGATAGATTCGAATCATCGAGTTCTATCTTAAAGCTTTCTGATGTCGGGAGACGATTATACTTTGCAACGTACTTAGCGACTTCTTTGAAAAGCTTTTGATAGACGCCTTCAAAGTATTCAGGTTTAATAAATGGTAGTACCTTACGTGTATATGGTTCGTTGACCAGTATATTTCGAAGGATGGTTTGTTCTACGTTTGCGTTGATCATATATTTTCCTTCGATGAATAAGTAGTATTATAATATAAAATAGCAAGGATGTAAACCCCTTTATGCTTTTTCAGAAGCACTCTCCATAATAGAAAGAAGGATTTCTGAAACATCCTTTTGCAAAGGAAGATTCTCATCAATTGTTTCGCTAGCAAGGAATGGATCTGGGGTAGAGATAATATCAAAGTTATACCTCATGAACGCACTATCAGAATCGCCTTCGATTTCTTCGCCAACTGAGATGTTACGGAACTGGATTACAGTTTCTGTGAAGTTGCCTTCTAAGATACGAACATGCCATTGGTCATCGCCATGTGGGATAAGCTCATAATCTTTGTTCTCTTCCATTAGACTTCCTCCATCGCAATATCGTCCATCGACACAAGTGATTGGTGACCGATCTGATACTGCTTCTTAATAAAGTCTTTGAAGTCAGTCTTTGCAAAGATTGGATCCCAGAATTCAGCTGTGAGCGTATCTTTTTCACGTTTCTTCGGTTCGATCAATTCACCTGTTTCTTGATTCACTGGGCAGTACCAACCTGCGCCAGGCTTGGAAACATATCCACCAGCAAGAGCTACATCAAGTAAACCAGACCAAGTCTCTACGCCACCTTCCCAAGATACAGTAATAGGGATCTTTGACTTCTCTTTAACATAACGGGATTTCTCTACGTTAATCACAAAGTTATAACCTTTGATCTCAGTACCTTGTTTGTTCTGTTGACGCCCAATAATCCAGATGTTATCCGCACTGTAATAGATTCCCGTGCCTCCTGATACGATTGCCTTTGGAAACAAACCCATTTCTTGATAGGTATGATTAACAGCCAACATTGGTATGTTCTTCATAGCAAGGTAAGGTGTTGCCATACGGAATAGACCCTTCAGTGCTTTTGCACGTGACATATCTGCCACACTCTTTTCATTTAAAGTATCTTCCATTTCTTTCTTGGATGCAACATTACCGATCGAATCAATAACAACAATTACTTTGTCTTCCCGGTCAAGCTCTTCCAACTGTGAGATCAGATCGAACTTAAGCTCTTCGACGTTTGTAATTGGCGTGTGCAATACACGAGATGTATCTACACCAAATTGTTTAAAATACGATTGTGGTGATCCAAACTCGGAATCATAGAACAACATAACCGATTCAGGCCATTTGTCCATGTAAGCTGCTGCCATAAGAAGCGCGAATGATGTTTTAAAATGTTTCGACGGTCCAGCAAGAACTGTAAGTCCTGATGCTAATCCGCCTTCCATATCGCCACTGAGTGCGACATTTACCATAGGCACACCTGTTGGCACCTGATCTTTTTCATTAAAGAACTTTGAGTCTGCAAGTACCGCTGTGGCCTTGAGCTTACTATTCTTTTTTAGTTTATCCATTATACTCATAATTAATCTCTTTCTTGGTATCGATCATTCATTGTATCACATTCTTTTAGGATTGTAAACCTCTCATTAAACCGAACTAGAGATTTTAATGAATTTTTTGCTTGTTCATTCGAATAGCCTCGTTCGCCTCGAATGTTTGGTACTCTTCCACCAAATGTTCCAAGGCGAGGATCCTTCGCCAACACTTGGGCGATCAAATGATAGTCCCCACCGAACTCTGTGACTACATCATGGAACTGATTGTAGAACATCGATTTCATAATCAATCCACCAGATGTCATTTGTTCTGCGAATGCTGCCTCTACTACAGACATGTGGGAAACACTTGCAATGTTAAGCGTAGAAAACCTATAAAAGATTTCTTGTACTGCCATAGTTGAACGTTGATTACCGCCAAGAATCATGTTACCGATATTCAATCGAAGAGCAATGTCATCCGAATCATATACAAGCTCAGGAGCGTATACAGTCTTTTCGTTCTTACACAATCGTTCAATTTGTTCGATTGGTAGAGGCGTTCGGATAACCACACCAGAGTTTGTCTTAGCAGTTACCTGTAGTACACCATCTTCTAGCTTTGAAGCATCGCATATTCCTTCGTTATCCCAGTTGACATCGGTACAGAAGAAAGTAATGTTCGGTTCAAAGTCAAGAAGATCTTCAATATGGTTATTGATATCATCTACAAGACAAACCTTATTACGAGGCTTTGCGCTAAAGGCATACTCTAATGCTTTTGCTGTGGCGTTTGTACCAACCACACCGATGTGGAAATACTCTGCATCCAGATCTTTCTTTTCTACTTTAATTGTTTCTTCTTCTTTTTTCATTTTAATATTTCCCATTCAACACCTGATTCTTCGAAAAGCTGTTTTGTTAGATTCCATGACTTTAACCAGCGGTCTTCGATCTTGCCGTTGATTACTACTCTTTTTATTCCTACTTGGATTAGTCCCTTTGCACATTCTGAGCAAACTGGTAAACCATATACGTACATTGTTGCACCATCAAGTGATACACCATTATATGTAGCATTAAAGATTGCATTCATTTCTGCGTGTACAATCAACACATATTTTTCGTCTCTATTTCTATATCGCTGAATATGATCTTCTACTCCACGAGGAAACCCATTATATCCTGTTGATAGTACCTGACCTTTACCGCCAATGGCTACTGCACCAATTTGACTGGAAGGATCTTTCGACCATCCAGCTGCAGCTTTCGCTAATTCCATATAGCGGTTATCCCACTTGGAGCTGACGGAAGATGGAGTCGTTTGTGGCTCTTTTGGCGGTTCGGGAGGTGTGGATTTCTTGAGTCTTGAGAGGATGTTTTTCACGATCTATGATCTCCTTTGGAACGATGTTACGAAAAGTTTCTTTGAGGCATTTCTTTTCACCGTTGCGTAATATATATGGTGTATTCAATGCATGCTTTACAATGTAAGGTGCAAGGAATGGTGCACGAAGTTCTATAGTAGATTTCATCATGGTACGATCTAACTTCGGAAGGTGGTAATACGGCAGTTCGCAGAATGTGTCAGAGTGTTGACTATCGTATTCTGTTGCCCGATTATAACCACCGAATAATTCATCAGCACCATCGCCAGTCAACACTGCATAGAATCCTAACTCGCGAAGCTTTCTAGCCATAGCAATTTGTGGTTTAACGGATCCAAGGTCGACTGGCGATTGGTGGATACGGACTGCTTCAAGATCACTGACTTCATCAAGAGTGACGTCGACGAGGGAGGAGGAGACTAAGTGTGCGAAGTCTTTCTCATGATTATCTACGTGAATCGCAGTAACAGAGCGACCCAGTTCCTTTAGCAGTCCGTAGATAATACTGGAATCGAGACCACCTGAAAGAAGTATTGATACTTCTCTCTGACCACCCAGACGCGCGGAGACAGAGCGCTTCATGTCTAGGTATAGGTCGCCATAATCAACTTTGTCCCAATTCCAGTATTTGTGCACCTGGCCTTTATGTATATAGCAGCCAGGTGGTAATTGTTTGATCTCGTTGTACGGTGTACGTGGATCTGGGGAATAGCCCCATTTCATAGTGTTCGACATAAATGTCTCATCGATTGACACTGGACCAAATCGCTTCAGTACATCGATCTCTGATGCCATAGCTTCCATGTCAGTTCGGTAGTAAAGCGGTTTGATACTAAGGTGATCTGTCATACCAAACAAATGGTTATCAAGCATTGTAACATATGTCCAGAAGCCATCAAAGTCATGGAAGCAATCTGTACCATGGCTGTGGAATGAATTGTGTACATACTCTACGTCAGAGGCATAGTCTGTATCGTAATTGAATACTTCACCAACGAATAATCCTGGAACACCATACGTGTTCGGCTGAATAGCAAAGAGCGGATCAAGATTAACGAATGGCAAAGCAGTGTGTGCAAATGTGAATCCGTTATACTCGCGATGCCCAATATATTCTGGTAGACCACGATATTTAATAGCCTGAATAACAGACTGTGGATTTTGATCAGTAGGGTAGGCTACAAATCCACACATGTTAATCCGACGTTTCTATAATTCGTTGTAACAAATATTCGGGCATATAACAAAGAGCACCGTAAATGGACCAGAACACAAGATTGTAAATTATAATTTCCATTGTATTTCCTAAATGATATGTCTTATTATACCATAATAAAGTAGTATTGTAAACATCTATGCAGCAACTTTTATTAAATTATTCAGACTAAAACGATCATTGGCAAAACAATGTAAGGATGTAGAACTGAAATGTAGATATCCAGGTCGAATACCTTCCAACTCTGCTTCTTGTATCATCCATAGAGTAAGACGGTTTGCAAAGTATAGATCATTGTGTAGATGTCGTACTACGTCGCACGAGCGCATATGATAGGAACAATGTAGTTCACCACCACGTTCCATAAAGTGCCAACCAAAGGAACATGGTACACGTTCGCCTTCGTTTGCCGCTACAATATCTTCAGGAAACCACATAGGCACATAGCACTGTCGTGTAGTAGGATCTTTCTGTAATAGCTTTACTGCATCACCAAGGTTACCAGTTTTGAATCGGATGCCATCCATACTTGGTGCCCACATCCGTTCAGGATATGAATGAGAGAATGCTTGTTGATTCTCTGACAAGTATTTATCAGTGTCTTTGAGCCACATCGTATGGGATGGAGGTGGATTCAGTGGTTCGCCGCCAGTACGTTCTTCAAAGTGTACATCTGCCCAAGGTTGGGATGCATTTAACTCCCCTGATGCTTGTTGCTTATCATCATACATCTTTGCAATCAGATTTGCATGTAGGATCTCAAGGAATACAGGTGGCTCAGTAGTACCTTGCCAACTACCTGTCTGAATCTCGTAACCCTGATTGAGCAGCGTTTGCCTTAGCCTTCGCAGCCCGTCGGCGAGATTGTTGGATCTTATCGTGTTCAACTTCGTACACCCTTTCTCTTAGTCCAGAAGAGGAGAACCTATGGTTCCGTTTATTATAAAATATTTCAATGCCTAACATCTGACATTTCTCTTTGCCCGTAAAATCAAGCTGTCTGTATTCATCACCAAGTATTCGTACATTGACAGGATACATCTGTATGATATCGAGTAGATCTTCTTCAGATTGATACGGTATAATCTCATCGACATATGAGATAGTTGATAATTGTGTATACCTTTCTACAAGGGTTTGGATTGGTGAATTCTTTTCTATTCTATCATAGCTTGGGTCTACTTGTAAACCACAAATAAGATGATCACATACACTTTTTGCTTCTCTTAACATAGAAATGTGACCCGCATGTAGCAGGTCAAAAGTACTACAGGTAAATCCTACTTTCATTATCTTCCTTTATGCTTATAAAAAATATGGTTGTCGATTTGGGTTACTTTCTCATCCATGGTTGATGCCCAGTAAGGATCAACGTAATCAGCGTGGTAGAAAGTAGAGCCTTCAGTTAAATCAGGTATGACGCCATTATACACTAATTCTGCAAGATTGTAAATGCTTGCGTATTTTGCAGCATCAGAAGGTATATCAGATTTGCCGTCATGAGTCCAGCTGAATTGCTTATCTTCCCAAACAACATCACATATTGTATTCGGAAAGTGTTTTGAATACATTCTATTCATAGTAACATTTGCAACTGCTATCTGACCTACATCTGATTGATTACTTGATTCAAAGTAAACATTATCAGCAAGGCACGAGATTTCAGGTGAGGCTTGACTGCGCGAATAAAGGGTAGTGCAGGCAGCAACAATACCAGCAGCCACAGCGACATTAAACAACTTAGATATCATATTTTCATTTTCCCAACTGCGTGACGCATATTTGCTAATGCTCCAGGTATACGAGATGGATATTTACCAAGAAACGATCCAGCTTCCAGATCACCTTTACTGATATGTTCTTTATGAATATGCTCTATATCATCATAGTTTTTGAGAAGCACCTTTGCCATATTATCAAAGTAAGCGTCCGAATAAATGGGATTGTCTTCTTGATAGTAAGCATACGAAGCCATAAGATAATGGGGAACGAGCATATTCTTTGACTTGCTAACCATAGCATTCGTATATTTTTCGTGCTTTGGTATCATATAACTCATAGAGTATTCCAGGCTTTATTCTGAAGATCCTCCATATCTTTTTGGATCTCTGTCCAATACTCGAAAGCATCTGTACGAGCTTTATCCGAACGAAAGAACACATTCGTCATCATAATAAATTCATCATGAGGTGCATTGTAGTGCTCTTGTGCGAACTGAGCAGGTGTATAAGATTTAATCATTGATGTCTCCTATCTTTTGATGTATACTATTATAAGCTATTTCATATGAATTGTAAACCCCCTAATTTCATTTTTTCCAGATAAAATTTCATCTCGGGGAATATAATCTAATACGTCATATTTAACAACATCTCCTTCCACAAGAGTATGTGCCCATAAGGAAGGATGAGGGTCAAACTTCCAAGGTACAATGTGATCGATCTTACCAGCTTCAAGAGCCTTTCGAATATACTTGGAAATCTTTATTTCATTAAATCGATTTACATGTTTGAGATCACAGTTACCAAAGAAGTTGTGGGTAGTGTCAGCTTCATAGCCTTCATAGATCGAATGCCCAGAAGAACCAATCGAACAAAGATGATGCTCAGGGAACTCAAAGTCCCATTGCCGCTCTTTATCTTTCTGAGTCATGTCAGGACGCTTATCTTTTGCGACCTGTTTGTCACGCCTATGAATAAACTCTTTTGTGACCTTACCCTTATATTTTGTCATTATGCCATCTCCGTTGGTCCGTTATCTTCGCCAGGCCATCTATCAACCTTCATCCCACCAACTGACTCACGTTTGATATCATTGTGATTAAACTCTGCCCAATACAATTCATATGCAACGCCAGATTCAATACATTCAAACTGATGGTAAACACCAGGCTTGACCTTTGTGTAACCCCCAGGGCTAAGAATTGTTTCATCTACTAGATCGTAGTCTTTTTGCCATACGCGAATTAGCATTTTACCCGACTCGACGTAAAAACCATTCCATTTAAATTCGTGAAGGTGTTTCGAACAAACACCGCCTTTATTCATTTCGATACGATGGAACTCTAAAGCACCATTCGCTTCAATCAGTTCAGTTGTACCCCATACTTTACCAGCTATCATTTAACAGTTCCTATATGCATATTCTAAAGCACGATCTGCTTCAGTTTCTAATGGACGATTTTCATACCAATTACCTGTCTCGACGTCCAGTTCTCGACAAAGGGTTGCAATCTGTGAAGCTGTGATTGGATATTCACGTTTGATTGCATTCGAGGCTGTTGCTACCATAATCTGATACATTTTGTGGTACCAACCAGTGCCTGCTATAATTCTATATTCGATTGCAAGTTTCTTCGGAAAGAAAGGACAATCATTATAACTTGACCATACGACATTGCTATCACTCGATTCGATAGTAGATTTCCTATGATTTACTACGGCGTTTGCAAGTTCAGGAGGTAGTCGATCGAGAAACGTGTTTCCACTCTTAGCCCTATCTACGAAAGGATGCTTAGCAAGAAGGGCAGACACATCAATAGGTTCGCCGTCACCAGAGAAGATAAAGTTATACGCATCAGAGTACGTCGCTGGTATGTAATACATTCGAGATAAGTCCTTAGTCTGGATATCTCCAATGTCGCCAAGCTCTTTATTAAGTGCGTACCAGAAATGCCCGATTGCATCTGATTCAAGCGATCCATCAAGTTCAAAGACAAGTCTAAACTTCGGTTGTGCGTCCTTAGAGCTAGCAGTGCTGTAACATACGTAACGCCAGCCAGGAACAAGCTGATTAACATAATCGTCGACTGAGCAATCAATGCTGATATCATCAACGTCAACAGCACACCACCCAGCCCAGCGCAATACGTTCGCATTGGATCGTGTAGTATCTGCTTTATAGATTGCCGGAGAAATAAGCTCCGCATCTCTTTTACCTTTCTTCGTTTGCTCTGATAATGCATAGAGTAACTTCTCCAGCTCGTCAAAGCTAGAGAAGTTCATACGCCGGTGGGTTTTATTATCGAACGCACTCTTAAAGAGTGTGAGCGAAAAATCCGATGTTGTCGTCATGATTAGGTCCTTCCCATCCTTCCGGCTTAATAAGATCCGGTAGGCCTAGTGGGTTAGGGCGTGATTCTTTTACGCCTGGTTCTTTGGACATATTTGCTTTGTGTACTGTATCCCAAGCTTCTTGAGGTTGAATACCGAAAGCATCAAGTGTGCCGATAGCCACAACGCATAGATCGATTAGACCATCTACAATCTCTTGTGGGTCTTTATTATCGATCGCTGTTTGTGTTTCATTTAGTTCTTCACGTAAGAAGTTCATACGAAATTCTAGGAACTTAGACATTTTCTCTTTGTCATTAAGATTTTCCATGATCCACTGGTGTACTCCAAACTTGAAGTGCATATCCCAGATATCTTCGTGCCATTTTCTGTCCATCTTATTCTCCAATTGATGTGTGCATTATACAACATTTTCTCATTGTTGTAAATCCCTTAATGTATCTTTCCACGAATTAACCGGAATACATCTTGATCCAGGGATGTTTTTGAGTTCTACTGCAAGCGTATAGTCGTTGCCACCTGGTTCCATACGATCCCCATAAAACCAACTTGGTCCTTTTATATGCTTTACAATTTGTGATTTATCTTTACCAGCTTCGAATATATCGATGCCAGTTTCACCTGCAACTTGTGCGGTTATTCCATTAAACTTATCCATAATGTCTGCTGCAAGCTTCTTTCGTTCTTCATGCTTTGTATCCCATTTCTTATACATTGCCCGTTCATCTAAATTGCATTCTCTTCCTACCACAGAAAAGTTTACCATACCACCACGATGCTCTGCATGAATACCAGTCTTAATAGGAAACTTACTTTCCGTTAGTTTTTCATTTAAATAGGATATAAGATCTCCAGGAACGTCCCACTGGTGCTTTGCAATTTGTCTGCTTTGTTCCCATATATCGTTTCCTGATTGTTGGAATACCCGCATGCAAAGATTATAAAGCGAGTAAGGTATTTGTTCAAGCGTCTTTTCTCTATCGCTTCCTGTTACTAAATAACATGCGTTGTGTGTAGCAAAATGCTCAAAAAAGTTCTGGAACTCCTGCTCCATCATGCCGCGGCTTGGGGTCAATGTTCCGTCTACGTCAAAGATATAATTAACCAAAGAAGTCATCCATTGTTAGTTGTTCTTCAGCCTGCCATCCAATAGCTTCCAGGATCGGTTCTAATGGTTCTAGGAAGGTCTTCTCGAACTGTTTGTTGTAATCAATATACTTATCTAGCCCAAATTCCTGTGGTAGGTAATCAGGGAATGCAATCACATTCTCCCGAATCGGATTCGGTATAAGCATGTAAGTCCATTTAATCTTGTTGCCCTTTTGAATCTCTTCGTATTGTTTTAGGCTATGATGTTTGAGTAAGTGGTTATATAGTAGTGATGCACGTACGTGGATCGGAGTACCTTTCGAATAGATAGTACGGCGATCGGACCACTTGTCCAATGTTGTAACCCCACGAGGGAATGCAGCTTGTTCTGGTCGGAGCTGTTTGAATTCTTGCTTGAACTCCTGAATAAACTTTTGTGTTGCTTCCTTATCCCCAGATAGCATAGTAACAAATACTTCGCGCATCTTTGTACGGCAGATCTCTGGGGTGGATGACTTAATTGCCTCGATGCCCATGATCTTCATCTTTGGCTTTGCGTATTGTACACCTTCTGAGTTGTGTACATTGAGGATGTAACGTTTCTTTGCCTGCCATATGCCACGATCTGCAATGACCTCCCGATCCATAACCATACGGTTAATGTATGCGTTTGACTTTGTAGCAAGATCTGCCATTGATTCGGCAAACATTGGTTTGAAATGATCTTCACACGCTTTTGATAGGAACTGTGTAGGATCTTCAGGACCAAACTTTTCTACAAACTTTGAGAAGTTTACGTAGACCGAATCAGTATCAATAGCAATAACGTAGTCTTTATCTGTACCAAGAAGCTTATTCATCTCTTGGTTAATGGCACGTTCACACCATTTAATAATAAGCTGACCGGATAGGGTAATGCCTTCTGCAATACGTAGATCAAAGTACCTGTACCACTTGTTACCAAGTGCACCAAACAAACTGTTCAGAAGGATCTTAATTGCCATCTGTTTGTTCTCTAATCGTGATATCTCACGTTCAAGTTCTATTGTAGGATTCTTTTGGTATTTCTTTTGAGCCGCGAGCATATCGGTCTTGGCTTCTTTTCGTTCATCGTAGTACTTTATAATGATCTCAGGCATAACACCTTGACGATCGTGTGAGTACATTGAACCGTTTGCTGCCAGTGCATGTCCATTGGTATCAGGCATTTCGTTCATATAGCCGTTCACAGATGCTGGTAACATCTTATCACGGACCAAGGTCTCTGGTGACATATTGTTTTGTACAATAATATTCGGATAGAGTGAGTTTAGATCAAATGATACTACGTGTTCGTGCATACCCAACTGTGGATCTTTTACATAGCCACCGGCAAACTTTACCTCGATCGCAGCAAGTTCTTCGCGTGCGGTCGCGGAAGGAACTGCAATCTTCTTACGATTTAGTTCACGATACACAATTGAATCCCAGATTGATGTAGTACCAAACACATCAGTCATGTTAACACCAGCCTTATATGCCAGAGTCATAGCCAATCCAATCAGATCCATCTTATCGTCAATACGTTGTACCAACTCCACATCTTTAATGTTATAGTCAATGTACAGTTGATGATTCTCTTTATACAGATTCTTGAGTGAGCCGAACTCTTCGTAAGATAGTTTCTTTTCACCAAGTACTGCGTTTGCAATATGATTCAGTGAATAAGATTCTTGTGGACCATAGGAGTAACCGAACTTCTTAAATAGATCGAAGTAGTCTAGTTGGTTGACCCCAACAATCATATATGCATCCATATTCTGATTCTTAAACTGTATTTTCTTTTCGCGAACCACGCCCCATGGGGATAGAGACTTGACAGCTTGTTCTGAACCAATACGAAGTACACGATTAATAATATATGGCATGTCAAAGAATCGGATGTTCCAACCAGTAATAACATCTGGATAGTCATTCTTCCACCACTTCAGAAACTTGACCAATAGTTCTTCTTCAGACTTACATTGGTTATACTGAATGAGTAGATGCTTATGTGGGGATTTTTCTACATCGTAATCTTTTACACCCCAGACCTGATATACATCAGATCGCGATGACTTACATGTAATAGCAGTAATAGGATATGCTGCATCTTCCGGATAAGGGAAACCTTCTTCAGAGTGTACCTCGATGTCCAGATTCACAATGTTGGCTAGCTTCTTATCGAACTGAATGTCTTCGGGAAACTTTTCAGCAATAAACTGAAAGACTGCACGATCCATACCGAAGTACTGGAATCCTTCAACGCCTTCGTACTTTTTTGTGAAGTCGCGCATTTCCCGTGGGGAGGGAAATTCAATTGGTGCAACTGGATCATTATTCATAGTACGCCAATCTGACACGCCTTGTGGATCCGCTAGGAATAGCTTTGGCTGAAAATCGTACCGATGTGAGGTGCGCTTACCGTTCTGGTTGTACCCACGATATAGGATACGATTCATGTATACGTCCACAGATGTGTAGAAATGACTCATATAGTTTCTCCATTATGTAGTGCTATTATACCAAATTTAGTTAGAGATGTAAACCCCTCCACCGTCATAATTTCCAAATGCCCATTTTCTTTCCTTACACCAGAAGCATTTACCACATGGACCAGGATCAGCAATACAGCTTACTGTAAGTAATGATAGATCCAATATACCAAATGTTCCGTATTGTTTAAATATAAATTCTTTATCAATTGTACCCCACGGAAACGTCATCCAGTCTTCGCCGGCCGATGCATCATACAATTGTTTATCTGTTTGTAGTTCTTGAACTGGCCTACCTTGCTGTGGCATACCTTGGCTCATACCCCGAACAATTACTGGTAGATCATAAGCTTTTCTTAACCGATCAAAGTGTGGCTTGTGATGCTTCTCCTTATCAATACCAGTCTTATGATAAGTGAACATATTCACGTCCCATAGTTGCTTTGGATGGTCAAAGTATTCTTGAATCCAAGTGGTTATCTGATCTGCCGTCTTCCAGCTTTCAGCAACCTTGCGGGCTGTGTCGTAACCATGAATAGGAATTATTCTTATATCATCGCCACGATCAATTGCCATCTTTGTGAAAAGAAATAAAAGAAGTGCAGAATCTACACCTCCTGAAAGGGCTAAGCCTACATTTGTATTCCTAGGATATTTTTCAAAGTAACTGAGTACAGTATGACCGTCAGTCAGCAACATTGAATAGACCTAAAATCCCTGGAGAGATCTTGCCATTGTGTCGGGTTGTGTAGTAGAAGTATTCCGGATCGTATTTTTCTTGCATAAGATCCTTTCTTCGTATTGCCTTTCGAACATCTGGAAGCTCTATATTATCCATCATAATCCATTTTGGTTTCATATCAAATGCAAGTTCAATATCAAGGCCGGGATTTGGTTCGGTATGACTGCCATCAATATAAACTAGATCAGGATTAATACCTTTTCGATCCCAGTGTTTACTTTTTATGTTTTTGAATTCAAACCTATCACCATATCTTTGTGAAAGAGCTAATCCTGCTTTGCGAGAGAAAACATTCGGATCAAGTGAAAGGAGTAGATCTACATCAAATGTTTCTAGGAAGAGTGTTGCTGAGTGACCAGCGAAAGTACCAATCTCAAGTATGTTATGTGCTTGGGTCTTCATATACCACCGTCGAAATTGGTAGACAAGCTCCCTCTCTTCTACAGGAAGACTTCCCCATCCTTGTTTACCAATCTTTGGATCATGACAGTTTTCATCTGGTACCGGTAGAAACGAAATATCAATATCCCACATAGTTTCTCCTAATTTCTATTAGTCTAGGTATATATTGGTATGGTTCGATCTTAAACACTTGTGGTTCATGTCCATCAACTGTAATGAGAATCACACATTGTTTAATAACAATACCAGCTGTTTCATAGAAGGCCGCTGCATAAAATGCAGCCTGGATAAAGTAATTCTCAATCCATTCTTCTTTCTTTGGCTTTCGAGATGTTTTAAAATCTATAATCGATAGCTGACCATCGAACTCTGCTATACAGTCTACTTGACCGGCAAGTTCTAATTTATTGCTATATAAGAATTCTTCTTGGAACCACACATTATCTAATCTTTGATCTATAATATTCTTTAGATCCAGAAACGCTGCTTTGTTGTGTGGCATTGTATCTTTGTCGTAATCGGGTACGTTGTCGATGTAGTCTTCAGCAAGTTTATGTACTGCCGTTCCACGGGTTGCAGCAAAGGTAGAAATCTTATTCGCTTCCTCTTCACCTACCCTTTTACGCCATGCCATAATACTTTTCTTATTTAAAGATCCAAGCATTGTGGTGATAGAGGGATATGCTTTACCTTCTGGGGTAAAATATCTGCGGCCAGCTTTGGTTGTCTTACGGGTAATTTTGGGTAGTACTACTCCGTGGTCAAAATGGTTAATCATAATAAATTCCTTAGGGGTAAAGGACAGGGTTTCCCCTGCCCTTTGTTGTTACCACGTCTGAAACGGATTCCTATAGTGATCCATAAGCCTTAGTCTTCTCTCAAGATCGACATGGTCGATTGACTGTGAAAGAAAGGCATCACGTAACTCGGTATTCGTTTTCGGTCTGACGTAGTCCCAGACTGATTTCAATAAACTCATTTCCAACCTCTCGTAATACCATTCGCGATTCTGAATTGAATCTGGTCTGGTGTGTCGTGCGGATATTCGATTCGAAAGTATTTTTCGATCTCCTGGTTAGCAGATGCCTGGCGATTGGCAATAAATGCTTCCGCGAAACGTTTGAATCCTCTACCAATAAGATAAAAGAATGAGATTAGAAGGTGAGTAATGAACTCAATTGGTTTCTGTAAGTAGCTCACTTGAGCTAGTATTAGGTGTGTCATTTGTTTTCCTCGTTTGACCAATATTGATTTTACGAGGACGCATGGCTTCAGGGATAAGATATTCCAACTGAATTGCAAGAATCCCATCCGTGATGTCTGCTCCATTAACATTTACATGTTCAGACAGCCTAAAAGTGCGTTTGAACTTCTTCGAGGAAATACCTCTATGAATGTATTCGCGACCCTTAGATTTGTGTTCGCCCGTTACTGTTAGTGTTCGGTCTTTGACCTCTACGCTAATTTCGTCTTTTGAGAACCCAGCAATCGCAAGTTCGATTAGGTACTCTGTATCACCGGCTTTGATGATATTATGAGGTGGATAGTGATCATTTGCGTGAGTAGCTGTAAATTCCAGCTCCTTGAACAAGTGGTCAAATCCCACAAAAGATGAACGGGGAAATAGTGTGTGTAAGCCTGTCATTGTTATCTCCTTTATACAAGCAAGAAAAGTTATGGACCCATTACTGGCATCCGGTTCTATTTATACGTCTTGAAAGTAGGTACACGGATTTTTTCCTTCAATACCGAAAGAAAATCCTGCCCGTGACATATAAGGCTCGACTAAGTGATATGTTCCTCTTGGAACGTATATCGCTCGGCCGGGGGTAAATCTATTTGAATATAACTTGGTGCAATTCGGCCTGTCCATGTTCGACTGCGGTGTTACGTTAGGCTTGGGTTTCCATATGGACCATTCGATCTGACCGATTAATTGTACGTAAAGCACGTCCATACCATCTCTATGTATTTTAAAAGATCGTGCTTCATCGGATAGACCACCGAACATATGTATTGTAATATCGTTATCAGGGAAAAGTTTCTTAAGATTACTATGCATATCTTTTGCCCAAGGAGGTATAGATCCTCTGCGTTCACATCTTAGCAGCAGCCATCCAATCCATTCAGGTTTCAGATCTCGTAGTACTTTATCTCCATCTTTTCTTGGATGCGTATCAACAAAATTTGTTATCCAGTCCCAATCTACATCATACAAATCGCTCTTTGATATAATTGGCTTACCATTGAACGTGTGGTATTTTTGTTCCCGGACTGAATCCAAGAATGCATTATCAAGCATTACTTATTACCGATATTATACTTTGGACAAAGTTCCCATTGTGTTTTCTCTTTAAAAGGAATAATCTTAATCTGTCGTAGTGGGGCACAATCTAGCGTTTCTTTCTTTGCCATTTGTACCAATCCCCAATCACTCATTAATGTAGCGATTGTATTCCTGCGTGCAATATCATTCTCTTCTAAATTTGATTTCTTACCATCTAATAAAAATAATTCTTTAAAATGCACAATAAAGTAGCGTCCCTGTTTATGTAGTATATGACAAGACTGATAAAGCTTCTTGTCTTTACGGGATGCCACGCCAATACGTGTTAGAGTTTCTCTTACCTTTAAAAAATCATCTGGCTCGTTTAGTGTAACTTCAAGCATATCTGATGGAGTCCACTGGACATTATTATTTTCTTCTTCCACCTTTACTCACCTTTTCTCTCAATTCGTTTCTTTGTTCTGATGATAAGAGGGGTAAAGCTTGGCGAGCTTTTTCATTGCTATAACCATAATACTCTTTAACCACTTCTATGTCATCTTCTAATTCAGGTTTATTCCATTTACTAAAACGTTTCCGCTTTCGTACTATATTTATAAGAAATGAATATTGTAGTTTTTTATCGAGAACATGTAAGCGGTTCATCTCGTTAACAGCAAGAATAGTGTCGCCAAAGTAGGATAGACTACGATTAACCATATAAGGATTGTACGTTTCCTCGTCTACCATAATGTCCTTTTTCGAGTAGTTTATACTATTTACATACTCAAAAGGATTCATCTAGCAACTCCTTGGTAAGCAAATGTGTATCAACCTTATTGAGATGTCTTCCATCATGATAGAGTTGTGGAACGGTACGATGCCCTTCCTGACGAAGAAACTGCTTGGCATCATCGTCATAGGAGATATTAATCTCTCTATAACCATAGCCCCACTTGGTAAGCTTCTCCTTCATTTCAACACAGTACCCACACTTTTTCTGAGTATAAAGATCAAGAATTAAATTCGACATTTGCCATAACCTCCGTCATGCATGCTACAAGATTAATTTCGTGATCTGCCACGAATGCTGCTTTGTGTTGATATTCACCTAAGATCAATACTAATTGTGGTATTGATTGGGGCTTGACTGCATCGTTCATACGATCGTATACACCACGTAGGATAGCATTTGTATCTAGATCAAGATTATTTACAATCCATTTTCGCATGGATTTAAAGTCTTTTTCTTTGAGTGATTTGAGTAATAGACCAAAAGGATCATTGTATCCACGGCCGTCATCGGTCTTACCTCGAATATCTCCAATAACGCTACGACGTTGTAGCTCATTCAATACTCTTCGCCAATCAGGTGCATGACGCATAATAAGATCTACGATTGCCATTTGATCGTATCCAACACCTTCGTCGTCAAGTACTTTCTCTACACGTTTGAGAAACTGTGCACAAAGGTACTGAAGTTCTTTTTTACTGGTGTTGAATTCGTATATGCCACAACGGGAATGTAGTGGTTCGATAATACGATTCTTAAAGTTACAGGTAAGAATAAATCGACAGTTATCTGAGAACTCCTCGATAAACCCACGCAGAGCTGGCTGGGTGGATTGTGCATTCAGATAATCTGCCTCATCAAGTATAATGACTTTGTAAGAGCCACCGAAGCTAACCGTTGATGCAAACTGTTTAATCTTGCCACGTAGCGTATCAATGTTACCTTCTTCGGATCCATTGATAATAATGTGGTCAAGACCAAGTTCTTTACATAACGCTTTCGCGACGGTGGTCTTACCGAGTCCGGCTGTGCCGGTGAAAAGCATATTCTGCAATTCACCGCCAGCAACCATTTTCTGAAACGTTTCTTGTAAGTGAGGAGGGAGGATCGTTTCAGAGATCTTTTGTGGGCGATACTTTTCGACCCAGAGGAAATTGGTTGACATGTTAACTCCTATTCAAGATGTCATTATATAATAGGTGGAGCTAAATGTAAACCCCTACGATTCTTCTTGCTTGGCTTCACACATGGCAACGATCTGTACACACTGGTCGCGGAGCTGACCAATAGTTGATAGTTCTTCGCCACGGAGTGCACCACGCTGAACCATCGTATCCACCACTGCAATAGTGCTGCGGCCTACACGATTTGCAAGATCAACGAATGCGTCGTCTTGCTTATTGTTCTGCTTTTCTGCCATATCATTCTCCATATTCTGATGTTTTTTCGCATGCGATCCAATAGATAATGTCTTGTTCTGTATGTTTGAACCTTGACATTTTAGTCTTCGATATACCAACCTCGTAATCTCCTTGGATCATTCGAAGATTACTTAAGCTGATTAGAAAGTTAAAGCTATCGCTTTGACTTTTTCCAGGAACCTCAATTGCAAATGAATTAGAGGTAGGATTGTCCTTATCTGTTACGTTAAGAACTACTGAGCCATCGCCTGATGTAATAGACAACGTTTGATGACCAAGAGCACTTTGTGCCCGTTTGACACGAGAGATCGTGTCTGCATCGAAGGTAAATTCTACCTCGAAATCTGACATATCCATAGCCTTACTGATCATGTTATCGTCTGGTGCAATAAGCATATCAGTGTCGGTAAAGAAATATTTAATTTTTGTTCGACCGGTAGAATCACCGATCACTGCATACTTATCTTCGAATTTAATCTCTGGTTCGTCGACAAGTGATACAACGTTTAGGAATTCGTTTAGATCATATACACCAAAGGCCTCTGGAAATTCTACGTCAAGCTTTACACTTGATAGAATGTTACGAGCTGGTGCAAGAGTACTAATACGATCGCCGCCATGAAATACCTGATTGGTATTAATGCTAGCGTAGTTCTTTAGAACTGTTTGGGTATAGGGGGATAGTTTCATTGGTCCTCACTTTGTTAATTATATAGATCATTATACCATATTCTAAGCTGCTTGTAAATCATGATCTTGCAACTTAGAGAAATTTTTCTCTTTGAAAAACTCCAGTTTGTTCTGGAACTTACCTTCGAGAATTTCGCCTTTGTGTGATATTACAAATGTATTGGTATCATCCTCTAGACTATGTAGGATCTTCATAAGGTTATCCACCCCGTCATGATCCAATGAGCTATCGAATGTTTCATCAAGTACCAATAGATTTGTAGCAACGCTGTTCTTCATCTTTGCAATCATACGCCAAGTAAAGAGTAGTGCAAGATCAATACGTTGCTTTTCACCTTCTGAGAAACTATCGTAAGAGAATGCATCGCGGTGGCGCGAGCGAATAGTTTCTTTAAACTCTTCATCGAGATTAAAGTGCACGAAGAAGTCTAGGATCTGTAGATATTTGTTTACCAGGTTGTTGATTACTGGAACGAACTGTTTGATCACCTTGGTCTTAATGCCTGTATCCTTAAGCATTTCTGCCATAACCGAATTGTAAGAAAACTCTTCAGTCATGGTAAGCTTTTGTTCTTGTACACTGGATCTCTCTGTGACCATATCTGAAAGCTCTACGTTTGCTTTACCAAGATCACCTTCACGATCTGTAAGCCTTGTAATATCTTTTTCCAAGGTGCTTACACTCTTTTGTAGTCTTTCAATTGCTTTATTGTTTGAGTGCTGTAAACCTTGTTCGTCGCGAATCTTTTCTGCTACGTCATTCAGTTTACCCATAAGATCTGTAAGTAATTCAGCTTCATCGTTCAGTTTACGGATAGCAGAGTTCAGTTCAGATGCTTTTGCTTTACCAGCGGCCAGCTTCTTTGTTCGGGTTTCTTCTGTAATATCTTGATCACAGGTTGGACAACTTTTATTGTCTTCGTAAAACCTTGTATCCTTTACAACAGTATTGATCTGTGTATCAAACTGTGCTCGATACTGCAGAAGGCTTTGTTTCTTATCATGTGCTTCTTTCAGGCCATTGTTATTCTCTTTCGTATGTTTCTCTACGTAATCAGATGCAATAGTATTCGCGGCGTGGAGGTCTTTTATTTCATCCTCTGCTTCTGAGATCTGGATCTTCTTCTGACCAATCTCTTCTTCATTAATCGCCGTAATGTCGCGAATGTATTTCTTTTGAGATTCTATCCTATTTGCAAACAGCTCCAACTGATGGTCTGCATCTTTCAGTGCGGCACGAAGTATAGTTTGTTTCTCTCTGACAAGTATGTTCATCTTCGAGAATACATTGATATCTAATAGATCTTCAATAACGTCTCTACGATGTTGCCCCGGCAGCTGCATAAAAGGAACGAAACTGCTGCTGCCAAGGACAACTATTTGGTGGAATGATTTATGATTTAATTTCAGTATGTTTTGCTCTAGAATCTTTTGGTATTCTTTTGCGTGCGAATCCTGATTAATTAACGTACCATTCTTCCAAATCTCAAACACCTGCGGCCTAATACCACGGACGACTTTGAATTGTGATTTACCAATTAAGAATTCTACTTCAACTGAACAGTTCTTTTGGTTAATCGTGTTTATAAGCTGTGGCTTATTAATCTTCCTATGTGCAAGTCCGAACAATGCAAACGATAATGCATCAAGCATCGTCGATTTACCTGCACCATTCTGCCCAACAATAAGAGTAGATTTAGTTCTATTGAGATGTACCTCTGTCCAACTGTCACCAGTAGATAAGAAGTTACGCCATCTCAGCGTTTCAAATCGAATCATAATTTCCTCACTTAAATCATGCTATAGTAGTATATATCACGCAACTTCGAGTGTTTGTGCCTCAATAAGTAAATTTCTCATTTGCACTTTGATACGTTCTTTATCGAGATCCGTATCGACTGCGTCGACATAATTATCGAGTAGATCGCCTGTATCTTCTACAGAGATCTCATCATCCTCCACGTTCTCGCCCAGGAACTCATCGAAGTTCTCTGCAACCTTCAGATCGTGGATTGGTCTATTTTGAATTGCTTCAATGACCTTATCAAATACATATAAGTCTTTTTTATTAATTACAACAACCTTTACAAAGTGGTTGTCGAACATATCATTGTGTTGTAAGTAGTCCATATAGTCGTGCTTGGTGTCATCATATACAAGTCTGTAGAATAGAGTGTGCGGGTTTGAAATCGCTTCAAGTTCACGGGTGCTTGTATCAAGTACATGAAAGCACTTATTGTCATGTGCATCGTTCCAAAAGAATTCCATCTGTGATCCCAAATAGCGAATATTATCTTTTTCTGATTTGGTATGGAAGTGCCCAGATATAACTTGTTCGAAGCGGGAGAAGATCTTGTAGTCTAATCCGTGGTGTGATGGTATACCTTTTATAACATCAAAGCCTTTTAGCTCTAGGTGTCCGCCGAGCCAGTCAGCTTTACATGTGCGAATAAATTCTAATGAACGTTCCTGGTTCTCTGCACAGATCCAAGGTAGCAATGCCATATTAAATCCGTCGTAGTTCTGTACGGTTGGTTCCATGTGAATAGTAATTTCATTCATATAGTGACCAAGCAATTCTTTTAAACTGTTCAGATCATTTGTATTTTTAAAGAACACATCGTGGTTGCCAGGAATAACATCCATATGCATACCATATTCTCGTAGCTTGCTTAGAAAATGTTTACGATAAGTGTTAAGAGATTTAAAGTTGATAAACTTACGATTATCAAACACATCGCCCAGATGCACAATCCGTTTAATATTATTTTCCAGACAATGTGGAAAGAAGACTTCACTATAAAACTTATCAGCATTGTCAGCAAAAATATCAGAACTATTCCGAATACCAGCATGTGTATCATTGAGGATGGCTACCTTCATTTAAATATTTCTCCAAGATCAGAATCAGTAGAAGAGGCACGCGATTTTCTCTTACGTTTCTTTTCTTCCTTTTCTATCGCATCATAATATGAATCCCGTTCCTTTACTTGGTCGATCTTACTGCGCAACGAATCTACGTATTGATGTGCTGCAGCCATAGATGCTTCATCTACATTATCCGACACTGCAAAGTCTTCGAAAGGGGATTGGTTAATATATTTCATTTTAATATCTTGCTGCCGCTTTTCTTTCTCGATTCTACGGAGAAAGGCATACCAACAGATCTGGGTAAAGTACGCAAATGCGTTCGGACTGCCAGTGCGGGTTGCAGCATTAATATTATAATTCTTTACGGCTTTCAAACAATTCTCAACTGCATCCATTACCATTTCATCTCGGTATGTGTAACGTATAAAGTTGGATTTATGTGATAGGCCTTCTGCAATTTTCATAAACGAAATAGCAACGTAGTCAGGTACCTTTGGAATCTGATTCTCTTTTGACTCTGCCTCGTTTACTTCTTTTACATAATCCACCACGGCCCAACTAAAGTCTTTGTTGTTTACGTAGTGTGGTCTTTCAGATGGTTTCATTTCTTTCGCCTTATTAATTATATTCATTGTACCATATTTTTTGAATGGTGTAAACATCTAATTTAATTTATTTTGGGGGTTTACATCCTATTAGAAATTCGGTATAATAAGATGTCAATCTTTAGCAGGGATAGAATACTAGTGTATGCGTGGTCCGTTTGGTTTCAATCGTATAATGTTCGGTCCTGAATCAGAATCAAGATTTGTAAAGTTAACTTGCCTTTCCTCCGACAACAGTTTAAAATGTTCTCTATACTGTTTCATCATATCTTGATGTGGCCTTGTAATTGAAGTAATACTATTTCCATTGATTGTAATGTATTGATCTTTTTCACTGATATACATCATATAAGGTCGAAACACATACCACCGGATTTGTTCTTGAATATCCTCATGACATTGAAGCTCTGCTGCCTGGCGGATTACCATAGTCTGATCGCCTTCGTCGTCGTTATCATCGGGCCAAAATACTACTTCGCAAATGATTTCTTCACCGCTAACTAACTTCATCTGCCTGTAATTTTTGCTCATATATTCACCTCGTATATTTTATATGGAAATTGTTCTTTGACGTACATTCTTATCCTTTCGGCTGAATGCTCGAGTGTGTAATTTTTTCTGGACTTCCAGTGCAGGTCATCTGCGATGTCATATAACTTTGCGACGCTTCCATCATCGGATTTTCTTAGACCCCTACCAATCGATTGTAATACTCTTATCTGCGACTTGGAAGGTGACGCGAATATTATATTGTGTAGGTTACGAATATTTATACCCGTACTAAACGTTCCCAAGCTTGCTACAATAATCGCGTTTTTCTGTCCTTCGACAATCTTACGTATTGCTTCTCTATCCGAAGTTTCGGTATCGCCTGATACAAAAAAGACTTTTCTTCTTTCATGTGCTTTGTTGCGGATAAGATCGAATAAGGGCTTCCCATGTTTTTCAACGAATTGGAAGAGAATGAGTGTATTGCCATCGAGGTCAAGAGACAAGTTCCGAATAAGATTATTACGTGCTTCATATTTGACAATATAATCTACCTCTTCTTGGTATGTTCTTTTACCCCAGTCTCTTCGAATCTCATCTGGATACTTAAGTAGTAAAACTTGGATATCGAGCTTTGCCAGGGTGTTTTCATCCTGAAGCTTCTTGGTTGTTGTTACATTATATATCTTGCCAAACAAGCCCTGTAATACCAGTTCATGTGTCTGAGAACCATCTAATGTTCCTGTAGTACCAAACCGATATTCAGCCTCAGTACATTTATTCATTAGGGTAGTAAGAGACTTTGATTTAAAACCGTGGCACTCATCTCCAACTACCATGCCAAACTGCTGGAACCATTTTGGTTGTAGTTTATAAATGGATTGCCAAGTACTAATTACTACGCCGCCTTTTATGTTATCTTTTTCTTTACCTGAGTAAATTCTATGAACACTGTTTTCGACTAGCATACCGTAGTCTTTGAAATCACCATACATCTGTTCAACAAGGCCAGTTGTTGGTACAATAATTAAAACCTTTTTTGATCCCCTGAAGTCATTTAACATACTCAGATAGTACTTCATTAACACGTAAATAATAAGGGACTTACCAGAACCGGTTGGAGATATAAGAACACCTCGCTTCCGATGTAGACCTTCACATACTGCGTCAAACTGATAATCACGAATATCAATCGGATTGCCGCCTGCATGTAGATCTAAGCTCTTGACATACGATAATATATCATCAGGGTTAATTGGATTCAATACGTTCGGAAGACCGTAGTAATCCGATATAATCGGTTCGACTTCGTATTGCCTCGGCTTTGCAAATTCTTTTAGAAACGGATATAGCCCTACTGGTAAAGTCATTTGGGATATATTAAACAAACGAATCTTACCATCCCACACCTTATTCTTAAATGCAGGCATAAATCTATAACCCGGCACAAAGAAAGAAAAGAAGTCGCTCAGCTCGTTTGCAATACCGTAATCACAACCGATCTGCAGCATTGAATGATTCTGTAATTTTACTTTTATTTGTTCCATATTAACTATCTATCGCGTATAAATACACAGGTAATTTCAGACTTAATGGAGAATAATGAATGGCAATTCGTAGAACTATTCGTATAGTAGGCAAGCAAGAAATGGCCGGATATCCAAGCCAATCATCTTCTGCAGATTTCTTATCCAAAATGGTTAACAATGGTATGAGCATGGACTCGCAAAATTCTGCAATGTTAGCAAAAGATACAACAGGCATTATTGCAGGATGGGGAGATAAATTTACAACTTCCTGGAACGCTGTTAACGTAGTATCTTGGGACGTTGATACCCAAACCATCGTATACTCTTGGGAGATGGACAGTGCAGGAGCTTTAGCAAAATGGGACTCTTCAAAGGCAGGGACTGATTGGACTGCTGATGAGTTTAAGGATTGGGATATTACCGCTCAGTATATTGTTAAAACATCAAGTGCAGATTCCAGCGTTTAATCCCCAGCTTCGAACATTCGCCAACGTATCATGTTACCAATGGTTTGATGTCTCCATTTAATATTATCTACAATTTCAGTTAATGTATCCACTATTGTTTTCCAGTAGTGCAATTTCTCTTCTGATTTCTGTATATCAATGTCTGCGTCGTAGTAGTAATCCATTTCGCCTTTTAAGACTTTAAGACCTTTAAACGGATCAAACTCCCATCCCTTTGCTTCAATTTCGTCTTGGCTCATTTTACCATTATAGTAAAGCCATTTATCTTTCAACAAACTCTTTTGCTGCATTGTAGATCTTTTAACCTGCAATTTTGCAGTAGTCAACATCTGCAAATACTTTGCATGTAGCATTGGCGTATGTCGGGAAGATTCGTCAAGTGATCCTTCGATCTTACAATCTTTGGACCACATCTCTAAAATAGTTTCTAGATTCATTATAAACTCCAATGGTTATGACAACCATTATATCATATTTTTATTCTAATGTAAACGTCGTATATCGAAAAGTTATTGGAATTGTGATATATTGAACGTCACCAGTTGTAGAGGTAAACTCAATGTTTCCCATAGACATAGGGAATGCATCTTTGTATCTTACTGTTTGAATAGTATTGTTGTGGCTGCTTTGAATAAGAACTGATATATCATAAGTTGTCTTATCCCCTGCCCTGTATATACCCGTTTGGTTTCTATCCATTGGTTCATCCACAAAGCTTTTTAACCAATTAAATATTTCTTTGTATAAAGTCATATTCTCATCTAGCATTGCAGTTATCTGTAGCTCTTCAAAGAAGATTTTATCTCCTGGAATGAATAGATCAGATGATCTAAATGGTGCTTGTACTGGCTGTACTGAAACGCCAGGATGCGATACGTTCTGTGCAAAGAATTCTAAGTTAGGAAACCGCTCTCTGTTTATAACCACCCGAAAGCCAGATGGTGCCATAAAGTTCGGATTTTCTAGTGCTGTGACCGTTGTTGCCATAATTTACTCCTTTGTGTACACGTCTATTTATATAAAAAATAATGTATCTTTTTTACCACACAATTCATTTAAATCAAATAAAACGAAAAAAGTTTATTTAGGGGGTTTACATTTCATTTTAAATGAAGTATATTAGTATTAACAAAAGGAGATATAATATGATTACTTACATACAAGCAAATAACGGTTCTTTAGAATTCTTCGCCCCTGGTTGGAGATACGTTGGTACATCTACAAACGTAAAAGAAACCACTCTAATAATCGATGTTTACGGTATTGAAAGTGGATGTAGCCTTTCATCCTCTATGGACTTTGCAGATGAATATGGTTTCTCTACTTACCACGCTGCAAAAGATATACTTTACACTGCATTA
>UEXM01000641.1_pt1 | contig 35412 bp, 32 predicted proteins | sample 1796661 | NCBI WGS metagenome assembly UEXM01 (sample SAMEA4772469, study PRJEB27181) | metagenome
CGAAAACAGTTAAATAAATTGACTGATGATGATCAGTTAAGTTAGTTTAAGAATGGCTCTACAAAATGATAAATCAAGTGATCAAAGCTGATGAGAATCGGTGATCAAAGTCATGAGAATACGCAATAAGCAGCAGATAAGTATTTACACATATCTCTAAATAGTTTGATTTGGATAAAAACGAGTAAAATAATAATGCCCAGTGGAATAAAAATATCCATGCACTGAAGTCTCCCATCCGTATAGCTCATTAATAACGAGCATAAAATTGTTGGCTAAAAAAATGAATCCAAAGTACAAAATACTAACTCATTTACACTGAGTAGTTAACTTACTCACGCTACTGCATGAAAGCAACCCATTCACTTTTCAATCTTTTGTGGTGATGCACTATATAACCAATTGAAAAATTTAATCCCTGTAAAATAAAAAGCCAATATAGTAATAATTTTAATGATAAATTTAAAAAGATCAAAAGGATCAGACCACATGTTATAGTCAACACCGATGGTAAAAAGTAACCAATCAGCGCCAATTAAAGTAAAGATGAGTGCCATATACCTTGTCAAAAACGGTAACTCTTTTTTTAATTCAGCCATAAAAATTTCCTTAAAATAATAAGCCCCGTTAAAGTGTTTTTTATTCATTTACTATAATTTACGGCTAAACGAAATCGAAAGTACTACCTGAGCTTAGTGTTTAAACCGATGTTATTTTATTGTTTTTTTTGTTGTAAGATAAACAAACTCTTATTCGGTATTTCACTAGCATCAGTAGGATAAGATTGATTTTTTTGATATCCCTTTGTTAAATATACTACCCAATACTCGACGTGAGTCGACTCATTTTTCTTTATAAACGCAACGCCTATTTCATCTTGCTCTAAATAAAATTCATGATCACCAAGCAAATGCGATCTATGGGCATCTGAACTTTTAAAAGCATCCCATACTTCTATTGCGTTTGAATAGCCACCAGCAATAGCTTCAACTTGATTGCTATTAAAGTCACCACCATAATGTTTAGGCAATTTATAGCCAGCTTCCCTTAATCGAGCATTGGGGCTTCCGCCCAGATTATGCATAACAAGGCCAAAGTCTGCCATTTTGATAGCTTTAGCCTCAGCGACAGCAGTTAATACTCTATTACAGCGAATTTTGCTTCGTTTTTGCTCGCTATCCTCCATGATCAATTTGGATAAGAGGACAGCCTGCTCGTTATTTCCACAGTCACTTGTCTCGCTTGCAAATACAGAAGAGCTGCACAGTAATAGAATAATGCCTAGTTTTGACATAATAGTTTGTGCCCTTTTAAAAGCCTGATAATCGTTTGCTAACATGTGAAACGAAGCGAAACTGAGCAAACGCTAAACAGTCTCGCTTTAAGTTTTGTAACCTAGCTACTCTCAATCGTTTTACGAATAGCACTTGTTGTATTGGCTGACTCAATTCGGTATCTCATCGCCAAAGAACTGTTCAACAATAGAGCCTTAGCGTTAAAGCCTCTAACCTGAGTAGCTAAATCACCACGGAAGTTTCTTCTAGCTAGCTCATGGTACTCTAAGATAATCAAAAATATCAGTCGGCTCTTAGCACTTTGTGCTACTTGTAACTGACAGATCCGTATTGCTATTCGTGTTGTATGTAGACACTATTTAGCCAGCCATAAAATAACAATTAGCATAAACCGCAATCATCATTTTTAGCGTCAAGTAGTTCAATGCGTTTTGTTAGTTCGGTAGCTTCTAGGAGGCAAAGCGAAGCAATAATAGAGTGGTAAACATCGCTATTATTAACATCACCTAAAGGGTATAAATCTTTATCTTGAGTATTAAAACCTGTCGCAACATCAGAAATTAGTGCTCTGATTTCAGTTATGATATCGTTGAGCATACTCAATGCTTATCCTTGCAATTAACAGCTTATTACTGAGATTTTTCAGTAATATCATTCCGTAACTTTGATTAGTTGCTAGTGAATATCCCATAATTTCAATAAATTAGAAAGATTAATTTACCAAAGCGAGTCTATTTAAGTATAACTGATTAGCTGCTAACGGCTTTATAGCAGCAACAAGGTTGCCAATCGACTAACTCAAAAGTCTGCAGCAACTTCAAAAACTAAAGCTTGATGATTAATGGGGTGTTGCAACGACAAGTATTCGGCATGTAAATGCAGTCGCTGTGCTTTTACACCATAATGATCATCACCGACAATCGGCATATTTAAACCATCTTGATGAGCGCAATGTACGCGTAGTTGATGCGTTCGTCCCGTTTTAGGAAATAAGTGTAAACGCGTGGTGTTATTTTTTCGCTCCAATACCTGCCAAGTTGTTAATGCCGGTTTACCGTACTGATAACAAACCATTTGCCGTGGTTTATCATCAAAATCTAGCCGTAGTGGTAATTCAATCGTGCCAAAATCAGCTTCAACATTACCGGTAACTAAAGCCACATAACGTTTCTCTATGGTGCGCTCAATAAATTGTTTTTGAAGCGCTTTATGAGCGCGCTTATTTAAGGCGATAATCAACAGTCCTGAAGTCGACATATCTAAACGATGCACAATTAACGGCCCAGACGCCTCTGGAAATTGGTTTTTAATTCGCATATACACAGAGTCGGTGATGGTTTTCCCCGGCACTGATAAAAACTCAGCCGGCTTATTAACCACTAACAGATCGTCGTCTTGATAAACGATGGCTAAGTCTTTACCTTGTGCTGGATTGATCAACAAGGGATTATCTTCAACATCTAAGCCCTGAAGCATATGCCCTAAAATAGGCTGACATTTACTGTAGCAAGAAGGATAGTAATTCTTATGTTGCCTGATAGCTGACTTAGGCGCTGCGCCCCACCAAAACTCCGCCATAGTGACGGGTGCTAAGTTATGTAAATAAGCATATTGCAATAATTTAGGCGCGGCACAATCACCAGCACCCGCAGGTGGTATATGTTCCGGTAACTCAGCAAAAATAGCGTTAAGGTCTTTAGTTGCGCCATCTGCGTTTAAAAACTGATATTGTAAAAAGAGTTTTTTCTGTAAGTTTTTAGAACGTGCTTTACGCTGCTTCTTTAACTTGGCAATTTTACTGGTTATCGTATCTAAGGCTTGCTGCAATAATGCAAGTTTACTCTGCCCGTGCTGTTTTAATGCTTGTAACTGTTTTTTTTCGTAAATGCTTTGCCCTGCTAAGACAAGTTTTAACTGCTCAAATCCATCGACGGTTAATTGCTCAACCGCCTCATCTCGCTGCTTTTTTCTTTCTTGGCGGTTAGCAACAATTAAGCGCTGTTGTACTGATAACGCTTGTTGATAACGGTTAGTTGCTTCATTAAGCGCATTCGTTGCAGTAGTTAGCGGCTCACCACACTCTAATTGTTCAATTTCAGCATTAATGTTATTGATAATGCGGTTTTCAGCTAGAAAAGTGTCATCTTGTAATTGCATATCAGACACAGGCGGAACAAAGTTAATAGCAGTATGGTTATATTCCAACTGGCCAGAAAAAGCCGATAAATAGCCTAGCTGTTGTTGGGCATTTTTAACCACCAAAACCCCCAACATTTTACCGCTATCGCTTTCACTGCCAATAATATCAGTTTGCTTTTCTAGCGCTTGCTGCAATTGTTCAGCAGCAGCAACAGCAAGTGCCTGTGGTTGATAATAAAACGGAAAGGTAAATTTTTCCGGTAAGCTGATATGAACAACAGGCTGAGAAAATAAGGTAAAACAAGATTCAAGGTTTGGCATAGCAATATAATACTGAGATGTTTGCGAAGATATATTTCGCGATAATAGCATATTCAATGATATCTCACTAAGTAAGCTCAATAGTTTATCAGAGCATGATCTGCTGATAGCGCTTCAACCAAAAACACCAAGATATAGTGGCAACAGCAGCATAAACCATAAATGCTGAACAAATTCAGAGTCAATAAAACTTGCGGCGCTGACAAGATCAGCACGCAACCATGACCTTTTGTTCGGCAATTATTTAATAATGGCAACACCGGCAACTTCTACAACCGTTTTAGCCTCGGCACGTTCGATAATTTTTACTAAGGTTGTTTGGATCGTTTCGTCTTTTCTGACATCGTTTTCATTCGAAAAACGTTCTTCTTGGGCACTTGCTCCGGCTTCTAAAATAAAACTTACTACCACTTGTGTCGCGCAATCTTCTGTTGGGCCAAAATAAGCTAAGGTTATTTGCGGATAACCTTGGAAACCATTTTTAACTTTCTTTGCAATACGTTTTGTCGATTTGTCTAAATTCATAATAAGCGCCTTGAAGAAGTCTCCAGCCCAGATAATAGGCTGATAATTATTTGCTAAAATATGCTAGGAAATAAGAAAAAGCAAACCTTATACCAAGTTTATTCCCACTCAGCGCTTACCAGCGTTTGAGAACAACGATCATTTTGTGAATATAGTTATTCTATATGAAGGAAATTATCGCGGTTATCGAACCGCTGGTAAGCTCCTCAAGGGTGATTTTAAAAGCCTTACAGGCCGTGTTATTGATTTCGATAAGGTGCTCACAGGGATGTGAGTCATTAGAACAAGGCAGGAGTAGTTGTCGAGAATAACCCTTACCTTCAATCAATACCTTGCCAACATGGATGTTGGTACTTAGGTTCAGTCTGGAACGGTGAACCTGTGCCGCTAAGCCGGTTAAATTTCACTGAGTGGGAACAAACTTAGTAAAATTGGTATTATATCGGCAATCAAGGCACTGAACAGTGTCGTTCACAAGGCAATTAAGACACGTAAATAACTGAGATCATGAATCAGCTATAAAGTTATCTACTTAACGATTGGCCAAACATCGAAAAAGTGGACGATGCCGATAGGAAGGAGGAAAACGGCCTTGAATCAATTTATAATTGAATTCGAAGGCCGTTTGAAAGGTATTATTTAAATTTGGCTTTTCAGCCTTTATTTATTTAATTGCACCATATCGTGTTTTTTAATAGCTCCTTTTAAAACTGTAACTTTCGCAAAATGTTCATCAATAATTTTATCTATTCTCACTTGTCCTATTTCTTGCTGCTTATAGAACTCAGCTCCTTCGTCATTGTCATCATTCATGACAAACCGATAGGTATGTAAAATTTGCCCCGTTTTTGCACCATCATTCAAGCCAACACAAACAATGGCTTCACTTTCAGATGCGGAAACGACTTGACCACGCATTAAATAGTTATGTGAAAAATCACTATTTGCACACCCAGCAAGAACGACAGCAAAAACTATAAATCCGATTACTTTAGATATTTTATTTAACATAATTAATTCCTATTTAAGTTATTTTAATTAAATTTAACGTTTTCTTTTAACCGAGCCTGGGGGGGTTTTATGACAACTCCACGGCGTATGGTCTGAATTATCTTTCACATTTTGATCGACAAATTTGTAATAGCCCTCCTTAGTGCGAGTCCACCAATCATCATGTATATCAGCACCATGTTTTCTAATGACTTCTTCAATGCCAGCAAGGTTTAAATTAACCGCGTCATAGGCTAAATGGATACTTTCTTCTTTACGATTGAAAGATACTTCATCTAGGCCAAACATTTTATCAATTTCCTTAATTAACGCCTCAATGTTTTCATCTTTGACCTTTGACAGTCTAAGGTTCCTAACAACTAGGTTGCTTTCTCTCACTCCAACTCTATGATCTAAATCAGTCATATTCCCTCTCCTTTAATGATTGTGTTGATTTGATGCTTTGCTATTTACTATTTTATTCGATGCCATTTGGGGCATCATACTTTCCATCATTTGTAAGTGATGTTCAGCCATATTTATTTGTTGTGCTATCGATTTATCAGCCATATCCCTATGCATTATTTGCATCATTTTTATCATTGACCGTCGATGCTCATGCATGAGTTCTTGCTGTTTTTTAGGCTCAACTTCTCGCTTTATAGCGATAAGCTGCTTTCTCATAATCTCCATATTTTCATGCATTTTGTCCATATTTGCATGAGACATTGCCATCCCCTCATGCATATCGTTGTTAGCCATCTCAAAAGCTACTGTAGAAAAACTAATAACAACGGACAGAATACTTACGGTAAATAAGTAGTTAACTAACTTTTTCATTGTTCTTTCCTTTTTCCTTATTTGAAAATTTTGGCAACCAAGCTGGTGTTTTAGCCATATATAATAAGTATTCCTCACCAAACTCACGGATAACTTTCTCTTCTTCTTTATTTGCAAGACGCACATAGACAACCACTAAAATCGGAAACATTACAATTGTCGGAATTGTTGGCCATTGTAATAAGAACCCAAACATAATTAGGATGAATGCTACGTACTGAGGATGTCGGCAACGCGCATACCAACCAGAAATCGCCAATGTGTTATTTTTTTGCGCTTGATGCAAAACATTCCAAGCAGAGGACAAAATGAAGAATCCTGCAACAATTAAAACGTTACTCGCTATATGCAAGGGGTCCCAATGAGCATTACCTTCGAAACCAAAAATTGTATGTAATAAGTGACCATTTTCATGAGCAAGGAAGTTAATACCTGGATAATTTTCGGTTAACCAACCAGACAAAAAATAAATGCTTAACGGAAATCCGTACATTTCAGTAAATAATGCAACAATAAATGCTGAAAATGCACCTAAAGCTCGCCAATCAGTTTTAGTTTGTGGTTTGGCAAAACTAAAAGCAAAAAAGATAAAAATAGCGGAATTTAAGATCACTAAAGTCCATAAACCATAATCACCGTTCATTATTATTCCCCTTCTGCTCTTTTTCGTCCCTTGCGGTTTTCAGACCTTCCAGATAGCCGTTTCTATAGGCTTCATTTTTATCTGTTAGTTCTTGGAATGTTTCTTCCTTATCACCTTTAGAAGACGCTACTTGATTATTTTCATGCTTCCCGTGACTGCCATGCATAAATATGTGCATCAATGGGCAAAGCAATAAAATTAGAAAAGGCAAGTACTGAAAAAAATGCTGCCGATGTTCAACCAACAAAAAGTAGCTGGCTGCAGCAATTAGCCCTAATGCCGCCCATCCTGTCGGGGTTGACCAAAATGAACGATGTTTTTTACTCATTTCTCTCCTCCTAATGCAGCACTTTCAACGACAACCAAGGTACCGGTATACATTTTCATCGGACAATGAAAGGCATATTCTCCTGCTAACATTGCCGGTAACGCGACTGATTTACTTACGCCTACCGGTAGCTCTTCGCTCAGTTCAAAATCGGGAAATAACACCGTAGCAGCACAAGGGCTGCCATCTTTTCTTAAGAATTGCAGTTTTGTTGGCTTGCCCGCAGCAACCCTGATTCGTGCTGGTTGGTAGATACCGTCATTAACCACAACGGTTATATTTTCTGCGCTAGCATCAACAGCCTTGGACGGTTTATACAACCAAAACCACCATACGATGAGCGCTATCAGCGCCAAACCGATTAAATTGACTATTATCATTTTAAATTCTCCAACACTTTTATTAATGTTCTTTGGCTTTAAAAAACCGTAAGCGATTGGCATTACTTACCACTGTTAATGACGAGAAGGCCATGGCGGCTCCAGCAATAACGGGATTAAGTAACAGGCCAAAAAATGGATAAAGCACACCGGCAGCAAAAGGCACTCCAGCTACGTTATAGATAAAGGCACCAAAAAGGTTTTGCTTAATATTGCGTAACGTTGCTTTGCTAATGGCAATCGCATCGGCGAGACCATGTAATGAACCTCGCATCAAGGTAATATCAGCACTTTCAATAGCAACATCGGTACCCGTACCAATCGCAAAGCCAACATTAGCCAACGCCAATGCCGGAGCATCATTAATACCATCGCCAGTCATACCGACAATTTCACCTTGTGCTTGCAACTCCGCCACTTTATTGGCTTTATCTTCCGGCAACACTTCAGCAAAAACCTCAGTAACACCGACCTTTTTAGCCACGGCATTAGCGGTTGCTCTATTGTCACCGGTTAGCATAACCACGCGGATACCACCGGCTTGTAAGCGTTTAATGGCTGAAATAGAGTCAGTTTTAATCGGGTCAGAAACAGCAATAATAGCGGCTAATTTGTTATCAACAGCGAGGTACATCGGCGTTTTCGCCTCATCAGCAAGTTTTTGTGCTTGGCTAACAAAACCATTAAGCGCGATGTGCTTACTCAACATCAGCTTTTGATTACCAAAAAGTAATTGTTGACCGTTAAAATTGGCTTTAATGCCATGGCCGGCAATGGCATGAAAGTCACTAACATTCTCTGGATCAATACCTTGCTTAATGGCAGCATCAACAATAGCCTGTGCTAACGGATGTTCTGAGCCACTTTCAATGCTGGCCGTTATGGTTAAAATATCGGTTTCTGTATAGGCTTTATCGATAACAATAATATCAGTTACCGTTGGCGATCCTTCAGTAATGGTACCGGTTTTATCCAAGATCATAGCGGTAATCTTTGCTGAGGTTTGTAGTGCTTCGCCATTGCGGATCAACACGCCAGCCTCAGCAGCTTTACCCACCCCCACCATCACCGACATCGGCGTTGCTAGGCCAAGCGCACAAGGACAAGCAATAATTAACACGGTAGTGGCAGAAACCACCGCGAACGCTAAGCTCGGCTCAGGACCAAAATTAAGCCAAACTAAGGCACTAACAATAGCGATGATCATAATCACCGGAACAAAATAGCCTGAGATGACATCCGCTAAACGACCAATCGGTGGCTTAGAGTTTTGCGCTCGTTTCACCATATTGATAATTTGCGCCAATGCGGTATCTTTACCGACCCGCGTCGCTTTAAATAAAATACTGCCTGATTTATTTAAAGTTCCGGCAACGACTTCATCTTCTTCAGCTTTCTCGACTGGCATCGGCTCACCCGTCAACATTGATTCATCAATGGTGGTGTGGCCTTGGACAACGACACCATCGACTGATATTTTTTCTCCCGGCCGGACACGAACGATGTCATTAAGCTGTACTTGCTCAATGGCAATATCAATTTCTTGTTCTTTGCCGTCAACAACCCGAACAACACGTGCGGTTTTTCCTTGCAAGCCAATTAAGCGCTTAATCGCTTCACTGGTTCGCCCTCGTGCTTTCACTTCCAAGGCAAGCCCGAGGTTGATCAACCCGATAATCATCGCGGTAGCTTCAAAATAAACATGGCGTGCCATCTCAGGTAATGCCATTGGGAACAACACAACAATCATTGAATATAGCCAAGCGGTACTTGTCCCTAACGCAATTAAGGTATCCATATTCGCATTATGATTAACAAAAGATTTCCAAGCGCCTATGTAGAAGTGCTTGCCGGCAAAATACATAATGGCAAGGCATAACAGGCCAATCAACAACCAAACCGCTCGTTCTAACGATGTATCAACGGTCATAGGGCCACCGGCAATGCTATAAATCATCAATGGGATACCAAGTCCCAAGGCTATCCACACTTGCTTCATTAGCTTAACGTAATATTTTTCATCGGCGACTTCTTTTTCATCTAGCAACTGGTCATCACTTGCTTGATTACTACTTTTGGCATTATAGCCAATGGATTCAACCGTATTGATCAGAGTTTCAGGGGCAACATCACCAGTAACAAGCACAGTTCTTAAAGCAAAATTCATCTCGGCACTTTCGACTCCTGTCACTGCTCGCAAAGCTTTTTCTATTTTACCAACACAACTAGCACAACTAGCACCATCAATAATCAATTCTTGACTAGCGCTCTGAGTAATATCGTCTGATAATTTATTCATCATGTTCTCCTTCACTTTGACTAATTGTTGCTATTTCACCTTCAATAAGGTGACATATCATATGACCTGATGGCGCTTTATCAGGTATATTCTGCCAATCGTTTACTGCTTTTCTTAACTTCTCTCGTAACAACAGCGCCGCCTGAAATTGTTTCTCGGTTTCTGCAAGACGACGTTCAACAATTTCTCGCACTAATGGGCATGCGGTATGGCCTTTATCCGCTTCAGCTAAAATGTCTTTAATTTCATCAACTGAAAAGTCTAATTGCCGAGCACTTAAGATAAACTTCAATCTTCGTTGTACCGCTTTGCCATAAACCTTATAACCATTTTCTGGGTTCTTCATTGGAGAAATAAGTCCAATACGAGTGTAATAGCGCACCGTATCAGGTGTAGTATTCATCACATTCGCTAACTTCTTTACCCTCATCACACAAATCCTCGTTTATAAGTGTCAAAAATAGCTTTTAACAACTATCCCTAGTTTAAACCTATGTCTAAGACACAGGTCAAGCGATAAAAATCATATATATTCGCAATAACATATACGAAAGAAGAGAAACTACCCGATATATTTTAGGATAGTTTCTCTGCATTTAATTATTGATTTAAATAACGCACAATCACTTGCATATCTTCCTCCGTCATGGGGTATTTAGGCATGGCCGATACGGCATTATTAAATTTTGGATCCTTTAACTTTCTCAAGACAAAGTCTTGGCCTTTATCAGCAACAACTGAATCTAATTTAGGCCCTAAAGTTCCTCCTTGCCCTTTGAGAGAATGGCAGCCCTGACAACCAAAAGCGCTGATCAATTCTTCCCCTGAACGTTGGGGAGCTTTATTACCCGCCGTATCGAAATTATTTCGCACATCAGACGTTAATGTACTGGCTAAAAACGCTTCAACAGCTAACGTTTCTTTACCTGTCATATGTGCTTTCGCTCGCATATGCGGCATCACAACTGACCACTCCTGCTTGGAATATTCCTCCGCGGGACGGGCATTATGACAACGAGCACAGTTTTCACTGTAGACTTTAGCGCCGGTTGCAATCAAAGAAGGATCGCTAACATGTTGAGCTTGAACTGTATAAGCACTAGAAGACAGTACTATGACTGACAATAAAAGTTGAGTTAATTTCATGATAGTTCTCCTTAAAAACCAAAGGCTAATTGTAAAAACATACGATCATCAGGTACTACATCGTGGCTCGCTTGTGCATTATCAATAGAGGTACTTTCAGCACCAAATTTCAATACTGCACTGGGCTCCAACCAGTAATTAATACCGTAATAAATACGACTACCCGTTTTACCGCCATCTTCTTCAAATTCATGCACAATACTGCCATCAAAGTCAGAAGAAATATCAGAATATCGGACAACAAGTTCAATAGGATTTAACCAATCTTTACCTAATTGGCGAGCTTGCCAAGTACCTTGTACATACCACCCTTCCTTATCAAAGTCTCTTACCCATTCTTCACCGTGTGCACCTTCGACGCCTTCGTCTTCACCTTCTGTTTCAGCTGTTGAGCCAAAAATTTCACCTCTGACACTAGCAAAGCTCCCTATCCAGTTAAAGTCGACATTGTAAGCGTTGTAATTTAAATCACCGTCATTACTATAGGCGCCGGTATAATATGAAACACCGATTTCCCACTCAGGTAAAAATGCATAAGCAATACGCCCACCGTAAGCCATAGTGTCATTGTTATCACCTTTTTTGGCAGCCATCTCAACACCACCGCCATGATCACCTTCTTCTTGGCGAGGACCACTCACAGCATAAAAGTCAGTGAACAGTTTCCCGGCCTCACCTAACGTCCAGGTATTGCCAATGTTTATTCCGGTATCACCTAAAATACTAGTAATTCCGCCGAGTGAACCGTTACCACCGTGCCCACCGTAAAGTCCCGGATTACTGGCGGCTTTATTGATCCAGCTCGGGTGGAGGTTGGCACCAAACTGCCCAAAGGGTAATAAAAATTTACCTGCGGTAATGATGGTATTATCATTAAAGAAATAGTGCATATTGGCATATTCAAGTTAGGTTTCTGTTTCACCTTCTGCATTGGTACTGAACTCAAGTTCTGCTTCAATGTGAATTTTTTCAGACAATTGAAATAAAAATATAGGAACAAAACGTGCAACAACATTATTCTGAATGTCATTACCTGCTTCATCTTTCATGTCAGATTGATCGGTGTAGGTCACATCACCATATCCTGCGATAGCAAAACGACCAATATCTAATGAGGAACCTTCTTGTGCATACGCGTGAGATGCACTCGATAATACTAAAGCAGTCGCAATTGCGCTGCTAAGAGCCTTAATTTTCATAGTAATAACCTTACTAATTTTATAGTTTATGATATCCATCTCTTTCAGGGCATAACAATTACATGCGCACTAAAAGCAAGACGAATAAAAATTTCGTTTAAAATTTAAGAGTTGATCTGTGTTTTTTGAACGGATCTATTCTGTACTATGAAAATATTGGAGGGCGATATAAATTTGACTTAGGTTCTGACACATAAACCTTTGCTAGCTTGTTAGTGACCTGCTGGATAACAGCAAAACAACTTACTAAATCATATCGTGACAACAGCGTTAAGTTAGCTTGAGATACTAAATTAGCGCTGCAATCACAATCTACGCATTGACAGTTATTCATTGATGAGGAAATTTTTAATTTATCAACACTCTGCTTATCTGCTTTGTCATGTGCATTGACATCATGATGTTGATGAATTTGGAGAGTATCTGTAGATGAGGTCGCGCTAATGTTATGCATGGCCATTGCTTGACATAAATGAATAGGTTTTGCAAACACTTGTCCATTTACAACTAAGTAAATAATGATATTTAATAATAAAATGATTTTGGTGAACATTTTAAATATAAATTTCCATTGTTATTGCATCTACTGATTAGAGTATAACCCCTAAAAATTCTAGGGTCTTTGATATAAATCAATTTACATTTTTATATCGAAAAGGGTTTTATTAATACCAAATTGATTAAGTTCTTTTCCACTCAGCGAGAATTAAAAGGCTTAGCGGCACAGGCTCATAGTTCCAGACTGAACCTAAGTACCTACATCCCTGCAGGCAAGGCATTGATTGAAGATAAGGGTTATTCTCGACAACTGCTCCTGCGTTGTTCTAATGACTCACATCCCTGAGAGCACCTTGTCAAAATCAATAACGCAGCAGGTAAACCTTTTGAACTCGAGCTCTGGGAGCTTTCTCTATATCCACTAACATCGTTAAATTTATTTGATTTAGAGTGGCTAAACCGAAACAAATTCGCCTTGTTTTTGCACATAGAGAAGCGCTCTGAATTGGGAAGAAATTTAATTAAATTGGTATTATTGCAGTGTAATATAAAGCAAGTGACTCAACAAGCCGTAAGAGATCTGCGTGCAAGCGACTGAGTATTAAAATAAATTCAGCTGAAAAATTAACTTTTCACTCGTTAATTCAATCAGCTGATTTTTAAAAATATCTTTGAATTACATCTTTGTTCGCATTTGTTTAGGCTCTACCAGAGCCACTACATCAGTTAAAGTCTAACACTCACTAACTCAGGCTGAACCATTCGACAAAGCTGCCAAGCCTTTAAATCAATTTTCAGGCATATTGTGAGCAATACCTTTATGACAATCTATACAAGTTTTGTCTTTCTCTCTCATGTATGCAATATCATGCTTTTTACGTGCTCGTTTAGACTGTTTTTCAAGGTTCATTCTTGCTTCAGTATGACAGTTTCTACATTCTCTTGAATCGGTCGCTTTCATTTTAGCCCAAACACGCTCTGCCATTTTCCCCCGATGCTTTTCAAATTTTTCCGGCGTATCTATAGTGCCTAATAGTTTATGCCAAAGCTCAGCAGATGCCGCAACTTTACGGGCTAATTTAGGTATATAGTCTCGCGGTACATGACAATCAGGACATGAAGCGCTAACCCCTGACACTGGGTTATAGTGAGGAGACTCAATATACTCTTTATAAACTGTTTGTTCCATCTCATGGCAAGAAATACAAAACGCTTCGGTATTCGTTACTTCTAGTGCAGTATTAAAGCCGCCCCAAAAAATAATACCAAAAACAAAAAACATTAATGCACCTAAGGGAATACCAAATAAGTACCACTTTTTAGGGATACGCCAAAGTTTAGGGTTTGTAAATAATTTCATAGCTTATGACCTACTGCTGGCTTGCATAATAATGAAGAAGCGAATTAATTTGTGGCTCAGACAATTTGTTGATTTTTTTCTGCATTTCTGCAACTGTTTGACGCTCACCAGAGCGGTAATCGCTAAAAGATTGTTCTAGATACGGCCGCCACTGGCCAGCTAAAATACCTGAATCATCGTCAGCTGAACTGCCACCATCTTCATGACACTTTGTACATCTATTTTCATGAAGTTTAGCGCCTTCTTTTGCTAATATGGCATCAAAGCTTTGCTTTGCTGGAATAAAGCTTTGTGCTGAATAATAGCTTGCTAGCGCCTCGATATCCTCTTCTGAAAGGTCCTGTGCAATAGTCACCATATCTGTTTCTGGGCGCTGAGTGTCACCATGTCTAAATTTACTTTTTTGTGCAATGCGTGTTTCATCAATATAGGCGGCTAGCATATCGATAATTGTGGTCTCTGAATATCCGGCAATGATCGGTATATCAGAATCGCTGCTAACTCCTTTTGCGCCATGACAGTCGTTGCATATAGTAATGGTATCGTCTATCGATGCAGCTTGTGCAAAAGCACAAGCAAAGATAACCAGGAGAATACTAAATTTGACTTTAAGCATGTTTTTTACTCCAAAATGTATTAATTAAACAAGTTTTTCAATATATACAATTATCTATAAAGAACCTGATTATGATATCCCCAAAAAACAATGAAAATAGACAATAATCAATACCCTTAGCAAAGTCATCAAAGCCATATTATATAGATAATGTTTAAAAACCGTTACAACTGGTAATAATGACTAAAAACAGTTCTTTATAAAGGTTAACCGGACTTAGCTACTAAGTTGTATGTAGGCACAATGACGCTCAATCGATGATGGATCTTATTATGAAAAATAAAAACAAATGGCAGCTGAAAGAATTATTTGCCAGTTTTGCGCTGGTTTTTGTACTAGCGCTTTCTGGTTGTGGTGGTGATGGTGATACTGGCGCTGAAGGCCCTGCAGGGGCACAAGGTCCTGTTGGTGAAGACGGGCCGGCAGGTCAAGCCCCACCAGCAACAACATCAAGACAAACAGCGGTCATGGACTCAGCCATTACCAATGCCACTATTACTGAAGATGGTAGTTTAATCGTTGAATTTTCAATAGAAGATGATGTGGGTGTCGGTTATAGTGCGCTAAAAAGCAACCAAATTCGCTTTACCCTAGCACAACTAACCCCTATTAATGCGATTACCGGCGAGTCCTCTAAATGGCAAAGCTATATCAACATAATAGAAAGTGCACCAACCGATCCTAACAACGGCTCAGGCACTGTAGATACGGTTCAGGCAACGTCAGAAACGGCGAATGCTAGCGGCGGCGTTTTCACTAATAATAATGACGGCACTTATCGTTATACTTTCGCGACCAATGTGCTCAACGTTACTTCCCCTGTTGCGGTAACTCACAATGCCGACTTTACCCATAGAATTGCCTTTCAAATCAGTGGCAGTGGTTTTCCAACCATGAACCGTTCATTTGATTGGCAACCTTCTACAGGGACAACAACTAATATTACTAATCGAGAAATGGTGGTTGAAGGAACATGTAATGGCTGTCATGGTGAATTAGCACTTCATGGTGGGGGTCGTGTTGATACCGCTTATTGTGTTACCTGTCATAACCCAGGCACAGTAGATGCAAACAGTGGTGAAAGTGTCGACTTTAAAGTAATGATCCACAAAATTCACCGCGGCGCTAACTTACCATCGGTTGTCAATGGCGGGGAATATGCCATCTGGGGCTATCGTGACAGTAAGAATGATTATTCTGGTACCCATATCCCACAAGATATTCGTAATTGTACCAATTGTCATGATGATAGCAATACCGAAACACCCGACGCTATAAATTGGAAATCTCAACCGTCAATCGAAGCCTGTGGTTCTTGTCATGATGATGTCGATTTTGCAACTGGCACAGGTCATCTTGCCGGTGCTCAAGCGGACAATAGTTTATGTCAAGGTTGCCATGGTGTCTCTGGTTTCTCTTCGATAGAAAGTAATCACACTAACGTGATGGCAAATGTTGCTAGTGCTCGTAGCGCTATTGTCACTGAAGCGAAAGCAGTTCGAGTTAATCTTAACACCGGTGATATTGAAGTTGATGTCATGGTAACTTTAGAAGGTACACCGGTTGCTGCTCTGCGTGATATTAGCGATATCGATACACCAGCAGGTGCAAAATTTGGTAAATACAAATACGGCACCGATAATGGTTCTATCACTATTAACTGGGATAATGGTACCGGCTTTCAATTAAATGATGAACTAATAGCCTTAAATGATTGTACTGCAGACGGTACAGGGTTATTTACTTGTGCCGCACCAGGTCTTTTATCTGGCATAACTGCAACAGATACTATTATGGTTACCTCCGTTGGCTTATTTGTTTGTATGAACGAAAAAGACGGCGCTGTAGTTCGATGTGACTCGCCGGAAACTGCTGCTATGGATGTTGCGCAAGTAGACATCACGCCTTCAATAGTATTCTTTAAAGGTGACGGTACGATAACAACAGAAGCTTATAATAAAATTGGCGCAGATATCAGCGCTTGTCAAAGTTGTCATGCCGATAACAAATTCCACAATGGCGCAACCGACTTAGTGCAATGTAAAACCTGCCATAATGCGACACGAGTTGGTTACAGAGGTTTAGGTGATTTAAAACGTCATGTCCATCGCTTGCATTCGAGCTTAGATAAGAATGCACTTAATGACTCTAACCCTGAGCAAATAGATCATTTTCCTGGCAACATTGATAACTGTGCTCAATGTCATAGCGATGATCAGTTTGACTTGCCAATAAAACAAAATACCCGTGCTTCTATTGCTAGTAGTGGCAATGCTAATGTTTATGTAAGTCCTACAGCGGTTGTCTGCGGAAGTTGTCACCTGAATGTCAAATTAGGTTTAATTGACCCAAGCTTACCGGGGTTAATTGACCCGGCTAAAGGTAGTATTGATGCTAAGGGACAAGCCTTGATAGATCACATGATGCAAAACGGTGGTATTTTTGGCGCCGCCACATTTACGCAAGCGAATAAAGTCGAATCATGTGCTGTGTGTCACGCTATTGGTGCAGAATTTGGTGTCGACAAAATTCATGATATTAAATAACCAAGTTAAGTTATAGCAACTATGGCCAAGAGTAATATGCTCTTGGCCTATTTCAACGTTAATGTTCTAGATATAAAATTTAAAATAAGAGTGCAAATTCCATGCGTGCAATTTTTAACATTATTTTGGCGGTTATATTTTTTAGCTCGCTCCTGTCAACGCAAAGTTTTGCCGAAAAAAATACAATAGAAAAAACCGTAACCCCAGCCAAAGCTTTAACAGCACAGCAACTTGATAAATTACTTGTGAAAAAGTTTAAGCAAGGAAAGTATTCTAAAAAAGGAGCTGACAGTTGTCTTAAATGTCATGACGGAGCATCGGATAAAAGTGCGATGGGTATTTTTGATAATGTCCATGGTCGCCAAGATATAGAAAACTCGCCATTTGCAGAGTTACAATGTGAAACCTGTCATGGTCCTGCCGGTAAACACTCAGCAAAAGTTAGAAAAGGTAAACTCAGAGAGCCGGTCATTACCTTTGGCGCTGATTCTCTTGTTGATGCCGACAAACAAAATAGTGTTTGTTTGAGTTGTCATGAAGATAGACAACGCCTAGCATGGCAAGGTAGTGCTCATCAAAGTGAGCAAGTGCCCTGCGCTTCTTGTCATCAGGTTCATCAAAGTCAAGATCCGGTGTTGTTTAAACAACAACAAAATAAATTATGTGGTAGCTGTCATAAAGAAAAACTACACGCTATCAATAAACGTTCGAGTCACCCTTTAAAATGGGGCCAAATGGCTTGCGCTGATTGCCATAATCCGCACGGTTCTTTTACTGAGCATGAGCTTAATCGTCCTTCCATTAATCAAACCTGCTATCAATGTCATAGTGAAAAACGCGGTCCTTTACTTTGGGAACATGCTCCTGTAGCCGAAGACTGTAGTGTTTGCCATGATGCCCACGGTGCTATTAATGCCAATATGCTTAAGCAACGTACACCACAATTATGCCAAGATTGCCATACGCCTGCTGATCATCCGTCAACCGCAATTGCCGGTAGTGAGTTTGTTAACAATACTCAAAGTGCATTTGCTCTCGGACAAAACTGTATGAATTGTCACAGTTTAATTCACGGCAGTAACCACCCTGCTGGCCGGACTTTTCAACGATAGTATTAAGGAGATCACCGATGAATAAAGCTGCCTACAGTTCACTCTTTAATAGCGTCACGCTTGCTATTTTTATTTGCTTTACAGCAACTAGCTTGGCAAAGGATTTTCGTTTACAAGATGCCAATACCAAAAAGCTCAAAAAAGAAAAGTGGCTTTGCAAATATTGCCCTAGCCATACTCAGTCAAAAGCAAAAATTGCTGTTAAGCTATCAAATAACTCTGAAGATAATGGCCACTTTTCAACCATAACAGGTGAAAAAAAAGACGGTAGTTACGCTTATCTTGATGCTGAACTATCTCAAAGAGCTTCAGATAAATATTATAAAGCTAGCGCCAAAGATTTAGGCAAAGATAATAGCAATCTTGCTTTATCAGCAGCAAAATCAAAAAGTTATAAAGTTTCCTTAAATTACCAGAGTCTTGATCAGTTTGGTTATGCGCAAGGCCTAACACCATTTACCAATGTAGGTAGTGACTCGTTGCTTTTGCCCGCTGACTGGCAACGGGTAGCAACGACCACTGAAATGTCTAATCAGCAACTTTCACAATTTGACCAACAAATAGAAAGAGAAAATTGGCAATTGGCAGCAGAAGCTGATTTTAGCAATAATTGGCAAGGTTATATTGATTATCAACAACAAGATAAACAAGGTTTACGTACCACCAGTGGCAACATTATCACCAAAGCTGTTATTTTGCCGACCGCGATAGACCAGCAGCATAAGCAACTGGATGCCGGTAGTTATTATCAATATGACGCTGGCACATTATTAGTTAATTATTATCACAGCGACTTTAATAATAAGCGCACAGCAGTAAATTGGCAGAGTCCATATAGCCCTTTATTCGGTGCTGCCAATAGTGGTCAATTATCTACTGCACCTGATAATAAGTTGGATCAAATCAGTATTTTTGGCAATTACCGCGATAATAATTTGACCCTGCAAGCTCGATTAATTTATGGCCAACTCACACAAACCGATGATTTTTTAGCTTATAGTTCAAATGATTTACTGGCAGTTAACGGCTTACCCACCACGGGTTTAGACGGTAAAATAAATACTTTTTCAACACATTTAAAAGCCCTATACAGAACCGATAATAACTGGCGTTTAACGGCTAACTATCGGCTGCAAGACCGTGACAATAAAACACAAACTAATACTTACCAACAGCTATTAACTGACAGTGTTGTTTTGCCGGACTTGATTACTAATAAGCCCTACAGCTTTAAAAAAGAAAACCTGACCATGGAAGCACAATATCGTTTTACCCTTCGCTCTCATTTATCTATGGGCTGGCAGTTAACGAAAAGAGAACGTAATTTACAAGACAGAGAAAACACCAATAATAAAAAGTTTTGGTTTAAAGTTTCCAGTCATTTTGCGCCATTTAATAAAGTTTTTGTCGAATTATCGAAACAATTTCGCGATGGCAGTAGTTATGACCGCATTGAGCAAACATCGCCGATTAACAGCGCATTGGCAATGCAAAAATATAATCAAGCAGACCGGACTCGAGAGCAAGCCAAGGCTTATTTATCTTTTAATCCCTTTAGTAATAATTCAAACAATGCCCTGATCAGCACTGAAATCGCTATTGAAGGTTATTTCGCCCGCGACCAATATCAAAACACGGATATAGGCTTAATAGAAAATAAACGTAACGGTATTGATCTTGCTGTTAGCACACAATTATCAAGGCATATTTCAATCGCCGTTTATAGTCATAACCAATGGCAAGAAAACCTCAGTCAAGGCAGTTACTGGTTTTATGATATCGACTGGTTAAGTCGTCAAGATGATAAATCTGATAGCTTAGGAATAACCCTAGCGGCTGAAAAACTTGCTGACGGCAAGTTAAGCTTAGGTGCCGATTACACTTATTCCTATGCAAGCGGCCTAACACAAATTGATTCACTGTCACTAAACTCCAGTGACCGTCATAAAGAACTGGTGATCAATTCCCAAGATATCAAGTTATATGCAGATTATGAATATTCAGAACAAGTAAGCTTAAATTTTAGTTTATTTTATCAAGCATTTAGCGAAGATGATTGGCGTGCAGAATATGATATAGATCACATGATCAACGTACTTGGCAATGGTTTCTACAACTATGACTATGATGCATACAGAGTCACCACTGCAGTGACTTATCAGTTTTAAAAGCTATCGCTATTACCGGTTAAATGAATATGATGCACTTTCATTATCGCTATTATTTTCGTGCTCTTCAGCGGCTAATTATTTAGCTTAATAAATAGCCGCGACGTGGGTTGATAAAAATCATAACGAATTGATTTATAATGTTATAGATTAAATTAACCTTGATAGGTAATAGTTTATCATTGAGTAAATTCATTTAATCGAGCAGGGTTAAAGAGTATAAATATGCCTTTTATCACTTTAACTTGTGTTAAATCAAATCAACTTTTCTCACCCTGTTTATAATAAATGTACATCTTATATCTCTTCAATTTTACATAGGGAGTAGTAATGAGTTACCCCGCGAAAATTATACAAATGGCAGGATCTGCTCGCTCTATAAATGCGTCATTCATGCCAGTAACACTCGATGAAAAAACTTATAATGCTGACATTTATGCGCTTAATTATGCCATTTTATTATTCAGCCGTAATTTAGCAAAAATTGATATCTCGATTAGCCAAATTTTCACCCAATTTTCGCGTTCATTTTTGCTTAATTTATTAAATACGCCTGTAGAAGATATTAAAAAAATTGCCAACCATTCACTATTGATGTTTAGGCTTGAAAAAAGCAATAACTCGATGCTAAATTATTTTTTTAATACTGCGTCAATTGAAGTAAGAAACATTAAATCAAAGCAAAAATTACAACTATTTTTATTACGAGAAGCAGCGCGAAATGATATCAGTACTGCTCAGCTAATCTCAGGTTTAAGCGTCGACGAGTTAATCTTATTAGCTAATCAATCCAATGACGAAATTACCAAAACCTTACTTGATAATCATCATATTTATGTTTACCGAGGTACAGAGTCCGCATTAAAACAATCACTTATCATGCCAGAATCAAATAATGCCCAAATGATTTCATTCACAAAGCTCCTACTAGGAAAATGAAGAACTTGATTATGAAAGTAACAACAGAAAGTTTATTACAGGCCAAAACATTGATTACTTTTGGTTTGCGCCCCCAACAAGTAAAAATGCTTACCGGCGTCACTGAGTCTCGTATTGGTGGTTTAACAAAAGAGATCATCGATGACGGTACAAAAATCGCGACAAAAGGCTCTCTATCAGCCAATAAAATATTAAGAACAAAAAATCATTTTAGACAATTTTCTTTATGGATGACTATCTATAAAGCTATTTTAAGCTCGGAATATGATTTTCAAAGAAAAGCGCTAAAAACGCCTTGGTATTCGAATATCGACAGTAATATTCTGATAAAAACACAAATTATGTTTCTCAATATATTAGACGCTGAGTTCAATATTGAGATCACAGAGACTGCGGTTATCGACCTTGCCGAATGTTTAAATATTTTAACTGAAATTTCGACCAAAGAAAGTACCTATATCGTCACTTGCCCGGACTGTGGTGTTGACTATGTCATTGTTGAGTCAAGTAAACAAACCGACAATTGTCCCTTTTGCCATGAACGGAGCTATGAAGCAGAAAGAAATCGGATCGAATTGATTTTTGATAATCGGATGAAAGCTTAGTTAACCGCTATGTAACAACAAGAAAACGTCGATTGAAAAAGTGCATTTATTGCTATAAACGCGCTAGAAAAATACACAAACGCTTAATATAAACACTATACATTTAAAGAGGATTTAGTATGTCACAAGCCATTTGGCTGCAAGCATTAAAAACAGTACCACAGGTTGATAAAACACAGTGGGATAGTTTTGGTATATTTACTCGTTGGTTAATTGCCGCACGATTTTCTGTCACTCTCATGACATTTAGCTCGGCAATTATTGGCATACTTATCGCGCTAAGTCATGGTGCCATTGCTGTGGGAGTATCAATATTATGTGTTGTAGGTTTGGTACTTGCCCATGCAACCAATAATTTACTCAACGATTACACTGACTCAATTAAAGGTGTAGATAAAGGCAATTATTTTCGCACTCAATACGGCACCCACGTATTAGAAGGTAAATTGCTCAGTAAAAAACAATTGATGAGCTATATCATTGTTACCGGTTTATTAGCAATATTTTGTGGCGCAGTGATCATCTATTTTCGCGGCGTTGAAGTGCTCTGGTTAATGCTCATCGGGGCCTTTTTTGTACTGTTTTATACTTGGCCCTTAAAGAAACTTGCCTTAGGCGAATTGTCAGTTTTACTGGTTTGGGGACCCTTAATGGTCAGCGGTACATATTTCGTTGCCAGTGGCGAATGGAGCATAGCATCGGCGCTGATAGGTACCTTATACGCCTTGGCACCAACGGCGGTGATCTTTGGTAAACATATAGATAAAATAACCATGGACAAAAGCAAAGGCATTTACTCGCTGCCGGTATTGTTAGGAGAAAGTAAATCTAGAAAAGTTGCTCAAATCATCATGCTAAGCCAATACCTGTTAGCTAGTTATCTTTATATCAATGGCTATTTAGGCGTAGGGGTTTTTCTATTGCTATTAGTGTTACCAACACTACTACAAACCTGTAAAGTTTTTAATCAACCACGTCCGAGTAAAATGCCACAAGGCTTTCGCCAAGAAGTATGGCCTTTGTGGTTTGCTCCTCATGCTTTTCAATACACCAGGCGCTTCAGTTTATTTTTCTTATTAATGTTAGTCGTTGAAAATATTCTCGTTTAGCATAATTTTTCAGAAATATACCATTAAAAGTTAGTCAGCTATAAAGGAAAAGCTCAATGGGTCAAACGTCAACAAGGAGATTAACATTACCATTATTTGTAATCTCGACATTAAGCGCAGCAGTATCGGCGTACCAAGCACCAAAACTGCCAAAGGTGAAAGATAACAGCGCGCAAAACAACAGCATAGAAGTGATCACCGTTACCGCACAAAAACGTGTTGAAAATATTTTACAAGTCCCAATTTCAATCACAAGTTTGAACAGTGACAGTATGACTAAAACAGGCATACGCCAATTAAATGAAATTGCCGAATTTGTGCCCAATTTAACCATGACCACTACCAATGATTTTTCTTCTAGTATCTCAATACGTGGGGTTGGCTCAGCCAGCCGCAATATTGGTTTTGATGCTAGGGTTGGACTTTATTTAGATGGCGTTTATATCGGACAATCACCGGCACATAATCAAGATTTATTAGATTTGGAGCGTATTGAAGTACTGCGTGGCCCTCAAGGCACGCTATTTGGTAAGAACAATGTCGCTGGAGCAATCAACCTTATTTCCAAAAAGCCAACGGATGAATTTTCCGGTGCTGTCGGCTTCTCTATCGGCAATTATGACTTACAACAATATACAGCCATGTTTAATACACCGCTTGGTGATAATGTCGCGGCAAAGTTTAGTTTTAATCAATATCAACGCTCAGGTTTTACCGAAAATATTAGCACTGGAAATTGGTTAGATGCGCAAGACAACTACGCATATCGAGGACAAATAAAGGCAACACCTTTTGATAACCTTGAAGTGAATTTTTCTTTTGATCGCTTACGTTCAGAGCGGTTGTCATTTGACGGTGAGCCCATTACCAACACCTTAGGTAGTGCTAAAAACTCGGAAGTTGTCGCACGCAACAAGGTCAGTTTTGATGTTGACCCTAATGAAGACAGAGATATTAAAGGAGAGATACTGACCATAGACTGGGACATAGCTAATAACTATTTTATCAAATCAATTACCGGCCATCGTGAAGTTTATCTAAATTATATTAACGACTTTGACTTTTCCAATGCCGCTGTTTCCTATTTAGATTACCTTGATGACTACAGCCAATGGAGTCAAGAGTTTCAATTGATTTCACCTGAAGGCGATTTTCAATATGTCGCAGGTTTGTATTACTATCAGCAAAACGCCGACACCAAAAGATTACCAACCGTGGGTGATGAAACACTTGCTCTTTTTACTGGCGTGCCACGTAGTACTTTTGAAGCCGGTGCAGCCTTAGGCGATCCTAGCTCAATTGCGATGTTATCGGCATTTCAGCCTGGTGTGCTCAGTACGGTCGGCAATGTTGAAACAGAGAGTTTTGCAACATTTTTTAACAGCAATTACCGTTTCAATGAGGCCTTTACCTTAGACTTGGGCTTTCGTTTTTCTAGTGAAGAAAAAAACGTTGATTGGACAGTTTCAAGCATAGATCCCGCTACTGGCATCCCCGTTATTCCCATTTTTAATTTAGCCAATGGTCAAGTCATTGATAAAAGACGCGATAACGATTTTTCGCCGTTAGTATCGTTAAACTATCGCCTGAACGAGCAGGTTAATACTTACCTGAAGTACGCAACAGGATATAAAAGTGGCGGTTATAATGTTGATTTTTTAACTCAGGCACAACTTGACGCCGGCATAGAGTTTGATAAAGAAACCGTCACAAGTTACGAAATCGGCATTAAGGGACATTTGTTAGATCAACGTATAACGTTTAGCAGTGCGCTTTTCTACTCAAGTTATGACGATTATCAAATCAATCAGCTGATTAACCTTGATGCGGGTACAACAGCCTTAAGTATCCGTAATGCTGCACAGGTAGAAACACGTGGTTTAGAGTTTGATTTAACCTATCGGCTTACTCCCGATTTTCAGCTTAATATTGCCTTAGGCTTACTTGATGCAGAATTTACAAAATTTCCCGCAGGCGGCAGTAACGGTGAAGACCTGTCAGGCGAAAAGTTACCGGGGGTGTCCGATTATACCTTCAATATCAGTGCCCAGTATTATTATCCCTTACCCGCACTTAACGCAGAACTGTCCGCTACGCTAAGTTATAACTATCAGGATGATTACAATACCGATCTTGATGGCTTATCACAAATCACGCTTGCCAATGGTGAGCTGCTTGCTATCGGGCAGGTTAACGGCTTTGGCGTTATGAATGCCAGTGTTGGATTAGAACCCTTAGACAATGGTATAAGCGTTTTTTTATGGGTCCGAAATCTGACTAACGAAGATAACGCTATTATTTTGGGTGAAAAGAGCTTTTTTGGCACCCGACGTAATGTCTATTTAAATCCACGAACCTTTGGGCTGAGTGCAAAATATAGCTTTTAGTGACGGGAAAATATTGCGCTGAATTCGGGGCAATAATAAGCTTATAAGGATTGAATTTTACATGATAACTAAAATCAACCGCTGGCCGGCCAGATTAGACTTAATGCAAAGTGGTAGCGGTTTAATCCTAGCGTTATTTATGTGGGCGCATATGTTTTTTGTTTCAAGTATCTTAATTAGCCATGATGCTATGTACTGGGTAGCAAAAATGTTTGAAGGTCAGCCACTGTTTGGAAAATCTTATCCTTGGCTAGTATCGATTGTGGCTTTAGTTATTTTCAGCTTAATTTTTATTCATGCCGGCTTAGCCTTAAGAAAATTTCCTAGTAAAGAGCAAGAGTTTAGCGCGTTTAAAGCGCATTTACAGCGATTTAAACATGCTGATACCTATTTATGGTATATACAAATGCTAACCGGATTTCTATTGTTTTTTCTGGTCACGACTCACTTGTATCAGCTGATGTTTCACCCAGCAGATATTGGCCCCTACGCTTCTTCAGATAGAGTATGGTCAGGTCGAATGTGGCCGTTATATTTAATATTACTTTTTGTCGTCGAAATTCATGCCGGTATTGGCTTATATCGCTTAGCCATGAAGTGGGGTTGGTTTGTTGGTAAAGATATTAAAAAAGGTAGAAAACGACTACAACGACTAAAATGGGCCCTGACACTATTTTTCCTCACCTTAGGTTTAGTCACACTGCTAGCCTACATTAAAATTGGTTATCAACACGCTGATAACGTCGGTCAGAGGTACCTTCCTGCTGATAAAACCTTGTCAGAATCTACCAAAAAATTGCCGGAATAGACCATGAAAATAATACATACAGACGCGTTAGTTTTAGGGGGTGGATTAGCCGGATTAAGAACCGCCATTGGCATAAAAAAACGCGGCCACGAGGTTATTACACTTAGTTTAGTGCCGCCCAAAAGATCGCATTCGGCAGCGGCACAAGGTGGTATGCAAGCAAGTTTAGCCAATAGTGTACAAGGAACAGGTGACAACGAAGACCTACATTTTATTGACACCATCAAAGGCAGTGATTGGGGCGCAGATCAACAAGTAGTTCGTATGTTTGTCGACACCGCACCAAAAGCCGTTAGAGAGCTTGCCGCATGGGGTGTACCGTGGAATAGAGTACAAAAGGGTGACCAACAAAGTGTTATAGACGGTAAACAAGTGCTTTTAACCGAAGCTGAAAACGCCCATGGGCTAATTACGGCAAGAAACTTTGGCGGCACACAAAAGTGGCGAACTTGTTATGTTGCAGATGGCACCGGTCATTCAATGTTATATACCATGAGTAATCAAGCCATAGCGAACGATATTCCTGTGCACGAAAGGATGGAGGCATTATCACTAATTCATGATAAAAAACGCTGCGTGGGGGTAATCGCTCGCAATCTTATTTCAGGTGAACTTGTCGCTTATATTGCCAAAGCCACTTGCATTGCCACTGGAGGTTTCGGCCGCATATACCGCGCAACAACTAATGCACTGATTAATGAAGGTATAGGTGCAGCACTCGCCTTAGAAACGGGGGTTGCTGCGCTTGGTAATATGGAAGCCATACAATTTCATCCAACGGCGATATTTCCTGCTGGAATATTGGTAACCGAGGGCTGCCGAGGAGATGGCGGCTTATTATTAGATGTCAATTTACATCGTTTTATGCCTGATTATGAACCGGAAAAGAAAGAACTCGCCTCACGTGATGTGGTTTCTCGCTGGATGGAAACCCATATCGCAAAAGGTTACGGAGTAAAATCAAGGTTTGGCGAGCACCTATGGCTGGATATTCGATTACTTGGCGAACACCACATCAATACAAAATTACGTGAAGTAAAAGAAATCTGTCAATATTTTCTTGGTATAGATCCCGTGAAAGAGCTTATTCCTGTGCGACCAGCACAACATTATTCTATGGGCGGCATTAGGACAAACCACCAAGGACAAGCTCCTAGCCTGCTAGGTTTATATTCGTGTGGTGAAGCGGCTTGTTGGGACCTGCATGGTTTTAATCGCCTAGGGGGAAATTCAGTTGCTGAAACAGTAGTCGCTGGCATGATAGTAGGTGAATACATGGCTGATTTTTTAACAAGTGATGAAAGCAATATCAATATCTCAAGCTCACTGATCACTGATTTTCACCAAAAAGAACAAAACAAACTCACAGCTTTTCATCATCCAGATAACACAGAAAACCCTTTTGAAATTATGCATGAAATGCAAAATATTATGACCAATAATGTCGCTATCTTTAGAAATAAAACGCAGCTTGATGAAGCGATAACACAATTAAAAGCATTACACATCAGAGCTAAAAAAATTCGTGTTCAAACAAAAGTTAAAGGCACAAATCCAGAATTAGTGGCAGCATATCGCGTACAAAAAATGTTAAAACTTGCGCTTTGTACTGCCTATGGTGCACTGCAAAGAGAAGAGAGTAGAGGCGCCCATAACAGAGCTGACTTTCCGCTGCGAAATGACAAAGAATGGTTAAATCGTACGCTCGCCACATGGCCTTCAGAGCAAGATGAACTGCCAACACTAGATTACGAGGCAATCAAGGTAGAAACCATGGAAATGCCGCCAAATTGGCGTGGTTATGGGGCAAAAGACAGAATTGAACATCCTGATACCCCTGTTCGGCTTGAAGAAGTCGCCAGCATAAAAAAAGCACAGCCGATAACCACAAACAATACAGCTCAAACCAAAGACATTTTACAAAAAAAATTGATGCCCTATAAGCACTTGCTTCCTGAAATATTCAGGGGAAAAAATGCTCGACTATCGGATGAAGACTAATGACAGCCAATAAACTACCTGCCAATAACAAGGGCTCAGATAGCATTGCTATTACTGAACTCGAGACACCGCGATTATTAACATTCAATATTTTCAGGCACAATCCTGCCGATGAAAATAGCCAAGTTCATCGTCAAAAGTACCTGATTGAAGAAGCGCCATCGATGACATTATTTATCGCACTCAACGAAATTAGAGCAACGCAAGACCCAAGCTTACAATTCGATTTTGTTTGCCGAGCAGGAATTTGTGGCAGTTGTGCAATGCTCATCAACGCAAAGCCTGGCTTAGCCTGTCGAACGTTAACAAAAGATCTGCCCGATATCATCAACTTAGCCCCCTTGCCCGGTTTTAACTTAATTGGCGATTTAAGCGTCAACACGGGCGAATGGATGCGCGGCATGTCAGAAAGATTGGAAACATGGATACATTTACAAGAAGAATTAGTCGATCTCAGTAAAATAGAAGAAAAAATGGCACCTAAACTGGCCACAGATATCTATGAATTAGAGCGCTGTATAGAATGTGGCTGCTGTATTGCCGCATGTGGTACTGCACAAATGCGAGAAAGTTTTATTGCTGGCGTTGGCATAAATCAAATCGCTCGATATAAACTCGACCCTAGAGATAAGCGCACAGACGCTGACTATTATCAGGTAATAGGAACAGAAAACGGCGTCTTTGGTTGTATGACTCTGCTTGGTTGTGAAGATACTTGCCCGAAAAATTTACCTTTAGCACAACAGATTGCCTACATGAGAAGAAAAATGGCATTGGTAAAAGACTAAAGCCATTTACCAATGACAGCAAATATAAAAAGTGCCTTAACTGTATTAAATACAGCGAAGGCACTTTTATTGGCCTACTACTAGTAACCTAGCTCGACGTTATTTCTTGAGCCAAAGAAGGTTTTCTTGCTTTTGCCGCTTCTTGAAACTGTAAGATATAACTATAAATTACTGGTAAAACAAGCAGATTCAAAATCAAAACGGTTAACATTCCCCCTAACATTGGTGCGGCAATTCTGTGGGTTACATCAGAGCCTGTAGAACTGCTCAACATAATTGGAATTAAACCAACCATAGTTGAGATCGCCGTCATAGCAACAGGGCGAACGCGTTTTGACGTTGCAGATAACACCGCATCTTTAATTTCATTTACCGAAAGAGCTTGCTTACTTTCCGCTCGGCGTATCACCATTTCACGATCAATAAAACTTAATACTAAGACACCTATTTCAGCAGCCATACCGGCGAGCGCAATAAAGCCAACCGCAACCCCTACTGACATATTGTAGTTGTTGAGATAAACCAACCAAATGCCACCAACCAAAGCAAAAGGCATAGACATCATAACAACAACAGGTTCGATCACATTACGAAAGTTAAGGTAAAGCAAGAGGAATATGATAAACAATGTCGCTGGTGCCACAATACTTAATCGTTCTGCTGCTCGCTCCATATACTCAAATTGTCCAGACCAAGTCACGGTATAGCCTGCAGGAATGTTAACTTGTTCCGCTAAGACCTTTTTAGCGTCACGAACAAAGCCGCCAATATCTGAACTGGCAATATCAACATAAATCCACGCGTTGGGACGTGCATCCTCACTTTTTATCACCGGTGCTCCACGTCGGTAAACAAGATCTGCCACCATAGCAATAGGTATTTGTGTGCCGGTTGGTGTTGAAATTAACACCCGCTTCAGATTTTCTAAATCATCACGAAGTTCTCTCGGGTAACGTAAGTTCACTGGATAGCGCTCTAAGCCCTCAACTGTTTCAGTGATATTCATGCCACCAATAGCACTTTGAATAACATCTTGCACTGCCCCCACTGTTAGGCCATAACGAGCCGCTTCGACCCGATCAACATCAAAGTCAAGATAGTAACCACCTACAGTGCGATCACCAAAAGCGGACGTCGTTTCTGGTAATCCTTTCATGGCTTGTTCGATATCTTTAGATACCTTTTGCAACACAGTTAAATCGGGACCAGAGACTTTAATGCCTATCGGGGTTTTTATCCCTGTCGATAACATATCTATGCGAGTTTTAATTGGCATAGTCCAAGCATTGGCTACGCCAGGAAAATTTATCGCTTTGTCCATTTCAGCCATCACTTGCGTGGTGGTTTTATCCGGATCTGGCCACTCTTCCTTCGGTTTTAAGCGAATGGTAGTTTCTATCATAGATAAAGGTGCAGCATCGGTGGCAGATTGTGCTCGACCCACTTTACCAAAGACGTGATGAACTTCAGGGAAAGTTTTCAAAATTTTATCACTTTGCTGCAAAAATTCTTTTGCTTTGGTGATCGAAATCCCTGGAAATAAGGTGGGCATATAAAGAATATCACCCTCATCTAATGGCGGCATAAACTCACTGCCTAATTTTGAATAAGGATAATAAGTAACGGCCAGCAAAGCGACCGCTAATACCAGTGTCATACCACGGAATTTCATCAAAAATTTCAGTGCCGGTGTATGTAACTGATGCAAGACACGGTTTACTGGGTTTTTATGCTCCGGCATGATTTTTCCGCGCAAGAAGTAACCCATCATAACGGGTACTAATGTAACGGCTAATATTGCAGAGGCCGCCATGGCATAGGTTGCGGTAAATGCTAGAGGACTAAATAATCGACCTTCCTGTGCTTGCATGGTAAAAATAGGTAAGAATGAAACGGTGATCACTAATAGTGAAAAAAACAATGCAGGCCCGACTTCCCGACTACTATCACCAATGACCTTCCAACGTTCATCATTGCTGAGTTCTCGGCCCTTTTCTTCACGCGCTTTTGCTAAACACGTATGGGCATTTTCTACCATAACAATGGCGCCATCGACCATAGTGCCAATCGTGATAGCAATACCACCAAGCGACATAATATTGGCATTTAAACCTTGTAAACGCATAACAATAAACGCCATCAAAATACCTAACGGCAAGGTAATAATGGCAACAAATGCTGAGCGCGCATGCAACAAGAACATGATAACCACTAAACTAACAATAGCGAGTTCTTGCATCAATGAAGTGTTTAAGCTGTCTACTGCGCGTTCAATAAGATCGCCGCGATCATAAACACTTACAATTTCCACCCCTTCAGGCAAACCGGCCTTAAGTTCCTCCAATTTTGCTCGTACGCCTTGAATGGTTGCTAACGCATTCTCGCCAAAGCGCATAATAACAACCCCACCCGCAACTTCACCTTCGCCATTAAGGTCAACAACACCACGACGCAATTCAGGCCCTATATGCACATGGGCAATATCTTTCAGACGAATGGGGATCCCATCTGCGGTTACCGCGACGGGAATAACATTTAAATCTTCAACTGATTTTATATAGCCTTTACTGCGTACCATATATTCGGTTTCAGCCAGTTCAATTAAACGACCACCAACATCTTTATTGGACATCTTTATTGCCATTTTCACTTTGTTAAGTGGAATGTTATAACGTGCAAGAGCACTCGGATCGACATCAACTTGGTACTGTTTAACAAAACCGCCCATTGAGGCGACCTCAGCAACACCATTAACGGTTTGCAAGGGATAACGCAAATACCAATCTTGCAGTGAGCGCAATTGTGCTAAATCGTGCTGGCCTGTTTTATCAACTAAAGCATATTCATAAACCCAGCCAACACCGGTAGCGTCGGGACCGAGTGTCGGTGTTATACCTTGAGGCAACCTGCCGCTAACATAATTTAACGATTCAAGTACTCGTGAGCGTGCCCAATACATGTCGGTATTATCTTCAAAAATGATGTAGACAAAAGACATACCGAAAAAGGAATAACCCCGTACCACTTTCGTGTTGGGCACCGCTAGCATAGAAGTCGTTAATGGGTAGGTCACTTGATCTTCAACCACTTGCGGTGACTGCCCAGGAAATTCCGTAAAGACAATAACTTGCACATCAGAAAGATCGGGGATGGCATCCAAAGGAGTGTTTTTATAAGCAAAAAGTCCCACTAGAGTAATAATGATGGCTGCAAGTATCACCATAAACCGATCTTTGAGCGAAGCTGAGATGATGGCTTCAATCATAATTATTGCTCCTTAGCCTTTAATTCATCAACGTTTGGCATATCCATCGCTGGCATCTTATTTTTTTCTGCATTTTTTTTCTGTGTTTGCATCAACATTTTTTCTGTTGCTTCACGTAGAGATGACTCTGAATCCACCATAAATTGTGCAGACGTAACCACCTCTTCTCCGGCGCTTAAGCCAGAAATCACCGCAACTTTACCGCTTGACTCAACTCCCAAGGTAACAATTCTCGGCTCAAATTTTCCGGGCTCTTTAACAACAAAAACTTGTGAGCGTTCTCCAGAACGAATAACGGCTTGGGCAGGAATGACAATGGCATCCTCCTTAACATCAGAATAAATATTTACTTCTGCAAACATATCTGGTCGCAGCAATTTATCTGGATTATCAAAAATAACCCTGACTTTGGTACTACGTGTTTTTGACTGAGCATAAGGATAAATATAACCTAAACGTCCTTTGAATTTTTTACCCGGAACACTGGCTAATGTCATTTCGACTTCATCACCTACTTTTATCCAAGGTAATTCATACTCATAAATATCGGCATAAACCCAGACTTGGCTCAAATCAGCAATCATATACAATTCAGTTTTAGGGGTAACATATTGCCCTTGTCTTGAGCCTATGCGCGTAACGGTGCCCGCAACAGGAGTGTGGATATGTAATTGTTTTTTTATTTTCCGAGTTTTTTCTAATTCTTTAATTTGATGTTCTGGCACATCAAGCAACACTAGCCGCTCTCTGGCACTATCAACCATTGTTTTCGCGCCGTTTCTAACATCTTCAAATGGGCTTGCTTCAAGTGCCTTAAGACTATTTAAGGCAAGTAAATACTCTTGTTGTGTTGACACTAATTTAGGCGAATAAATACTAACTAGCACATCATTTTTTTGCACTGTTTCACCAGTTTTATCAACTGTTACTGTTTCAATCCAGCCTTCAGTTTTAGGGTGTAAACGCGCCATTTTCTGCTCGTCAAAGTCAACTCGTCCAGAAGCACGTATTGTTCGGCTCATTGACTCTTGTTTTGCAAAAGAAGTTCTCACCCCGATATTTTGTACCACAGTCGGATCAATTTTCACCGTGCCCATTACGGCATTACTATCTTTTTCTTCGGCATAAACAGGGACGTAATCCATTCCCATTGAATCTTTAGCTGGGACCGGCGAAGTCACTGTCGGATTCATTGCGTTACGATAGAATAAAGGCGTTTCTTTACCTGCTGCAGCACCTTGCTGTTGTGGTGCATTTACAGTAGTTAACGTGTTGTTATTTTCATAGTCAAAAAGTATATATCCGACGCCAACGCCAACGCCAACACTTAGCATAATAATTGCGGTGGCTAATGTAGATTTATTCATAAATAGATTCCTTGCCGATAGAAGCTTGTAAACTTGCTAATGCTTGATTGCTTTGTGAAACTGCTTGCCAATACTGTAATTCATAATTAAATAACGTCACTTGGCTACGAACTAAATTTAAAAAATCAACTTCGCTAACTTGATAACCAGCCAACATTGACTGTACGGTTTGCCTAGCCTGCGGTAATATCCCGGTGGTAAATAAAGATAATTGCTCTGTTGAACGACTATATTTAGTTAAGCTGCTAGCAATATCTGCTCTTACTTGATTCATTTCATCGCGATAGGCATATTTCGATTTAAATTGTTCACCTATTCGCTGTTTAACTTTGTATGACTGTTTTGTACCGGCATATAATGGCAATTTAATGCCTAACTTGATTGAAAAAAGATCGGCTCGCTCACCTGCCATTAAAGGCGAATTTTGTCCTGTTCTATCACCATAAGTTACTCCAACGATAAAATCGGGAAAGTATTCTCGCTCAGCCAAGTCAAGTTTCGATTTAGCTGCTAACACTAACTGTTTATGTTTTTTTAACACCGGACGAAACTTGTTAGCCAACTGATATAGCTGTTGCTCTGGCAGCACTTTTCTGCTCAGTAAATTAATCTCTTCAGGTAAAGTTATAAGACTTCGTGGCGCAATATTCATTAAAATATTCAGCCGAATTAATTGTTCATCTCTTAAGGCATTAATTTGAATTTTCTTATCAATTAATTTTGATAGCTCTAGTTGCGCTAATAATACATCTTGTTGTAATCCCTTGCCGGTAGTGTATTTGGTTTCTGCTACCTCAATAAATTGCCTCAGTAGAGCTTGGTTTTTATCGACGGTTACGATTGCTCTGTCTAAATAAAACATTTGCCACCATTTATGACTAATATTTTTTGCTAACAACAATCGCATTTCTGCCACATCAAAATAAGCAGCTTTTGCTTCAAACTCAGCAGCCTCTGCTTTTAAACTTAACTTGCCTGGAAAAGGTAATGCTTGTGAAAAACCAATTTGTAATTGCGTCATTCCCTCTTGGTTACGTTCAAAGCTATCGGTTGGAAAACTGACCGCCCCTAAACTTAATATTGGATCGGCTAATGTTCCCACCTGTGAGGGTATGTTTTTCAAAGCCTCATACCGTGCCTGCATTTGCGCTAAGTTAGGGTTACCTTCCAATGCTAGCGCTATGGCACTTTGCTCAGTCAGTATCTCAACGCTATCAGCATTATTTTTATTTAGCGGTTTAGCTGATAGTTGCAGGGAGAACAATAATAATATTGACATTATCAATATACGATTTATCATTTGCATATTCATTATCCTATTGAAATATATAAAATTAAATTACGCCTTGGTTCCTACAAGACTCTCTAACTCTTTAATGCTTATTGGCTTTCTGTTTTTCAAATTTACATAGCAAGTTGAATACAATAAGCATGTGCCTTGTACTTCATTGCGTAAAATATTATCTTTTTGAGATGAATTAATTCTATTGTTAAGCAATAAAATAAAGTCATCGCCAAACAATCTAAAAACAAGCTGATTTTTTCCTATTGCCTGTAGTGTACTTACTATTTCTTGTAATTTTTCATCACCTTTTTCCCAGCTATTTTGGGCATTATATTGTGTAAAATTATGTACTTTAATTAACAGCGCATATTTATATTTAGCTAACTCATGCGGTTGTTTTGTTAATAAAAGTTCTAAATTTTTTTTATTATAAGAATTTGTTAGTTTGTATTT
>UEXM01000642.1_pt1 | contig 35374 bp, 29 predicted proteins | sample 1796661 | NCBI WGS metagenome assembly UEXM01 (sample SAMEA4772469, study PRJEB27181) | metagenome
CTGGCTATCGGGTTCCAATGTTGATGTGATGGCGGGGCTCACTACTATTCCTATTTCTAGAGTAAGCGGCTCCACTGGCCCTAGCTTCTCAGGCTCTGCCGGGGTGGGCTGATAGATGGCTCAATTTAGATGGGCATATGTAAATTGTACAGAAGAGACAAACGTAACGATTGCTGGTCCAACTGGCTCACTTCAATTTTTGTCAACCTCAAGTGGATTAAGTGGATCGCATAATTTAATTTACAACACCTCCAGTAATACTTTGTTTATTACTGGAACTTTATTGGTTTCTGGTACAATCAGTGCCAGCTCGTTTGTTGTAAATCAGACCGACACCATATCTGGTTCAACAATTTTTGGTAATAGCAGTGGCGACACTCACTTATTTACGGGTAGCGTGTTTGTGGGTGCCGGAGGTGCAAACGATTCTACTTTTCAAGTTGATGTTTCTAATGAGCAGTCCATAACACTTGGTATGAGATATGCTTACAGGACTGTTGCTTCATCTGGCTTGACATCATCAACTTCTGATTATATAATCGGCTTCGGTGGAAGTGGCAATTTAGAGTTTAGATTGCATTCTGCCTCAGTTCACAACTCTGGTGCTATCCTAGTAATCAAAGATGAGAATTCTTCAAGAGGCGCCAATGCCGTAACGATCTCAGCCTCTACTGGGGACACTATAGATAACAACGGAGCCTATATTCTCACCGGTTCTAATCCAGCTATTTCACTCTATTCCAACGGTGCTAACTGGTTCGTATTCTAACGAAGGGGTTATTTAATGGCTTATAACCTTCTCTCCGGTACAGTTGTCGCAAACGAATCTGTTGTCTTTGAGCCATCCACGAATGGCGGCGAGTTTAGCAACGCAATCGTTGGTGAGTTCCACGGAGATGGTCAATTCCTTCAGAACGTCACAAGAATCGTATCTAACGGCACGACCGACTATATGATTACGGTCGGCAATAATGCCGATAGTTTGGTTGGTGAGCCTAATTTACAATTTAACGGATCTCGTTTATATGTAAACGGAAATGTTACTGCTTCCTCCTTACACCTGACCTCACTATCAGCAGGTCAAGCAACCACATCATCATTCCTTGCTCTTGATGAAAACAATAACATAGTCTTAACATCTTCTGCTGGTGGTCCTGACGATGCAGTTGCCCAGGGTCCAGTTAATTCTATACAATTCAATTCCCCCGATGGTGACCTTGCAGGCTCGGGTAACCTCACATTTTCCAATGGGACAATGTTCGTCACAGGCACACTAATTGTTTCTGGTGCCATTGAGGCAAACACATTCGACATTATCTCTACAACCATAACAGAGATAGATCAATCAGGCTCTACATCGTTTGGAGACACAAACGATGACACCCATCATTTCACGGGTTCTTTATCTGTGTTCTCGTCTAGTACCGATTTATTCGCTATTGATGTCGAGAACAAAACAACTAAAATCAAAACAGGGTTGACCTATAATAGAGTGTCCGTTGTGTCCGATTACACAGTTCTTAAATCAGACTATTATATAGGTATAAATACGGCATCTCCCAGTGCTATAATTACAGCCAGCTTACCAAACGCAAACACCCTGAACGATGGGCAGACCTTCGTTTTCAAAGATGAGGGAGGATCGTCTAACACCTACAATATTGTGATTTCTGCTAGTTCTGGACAAACAATCGACAATCAAAATAAAGTAATTTTAGAGTCACCTTATTCATCTTTGACCATTTACTCTGATGGTGCGTCAAAATTCTTTATTACCTGATTTCTCTATGTTGTCCGAGAAACTAGATAGTAGTGTAATGAGGGGTGTATTTGTATGCCCTCCTCATTGTCATTTTTCCATAGGAGGATTTTTATAAATGGCTTACAAATTTCAAGTTGGACCCGCTAGGTTAAGCGGCTCCACTGTATTCGAGGAGGCAGTCTCTGCTGCTTCTGTTACTTCTGTCGGTGCTTCTACCGCTGCAACCCTTTCTGCTTCTGCTGGTGTTTCTGGTGCTTCCGTCTCTGCTGACGGTAATGGTTCTTTCGGTGATCTCACCGTAGGCACAGACAAGCTTCTAGTTGCCAGTAATGGTGTCATTACACTCGGCGGTGCTGCTGATACGGCTGTTGATATCGCTGCTGACAGCTTCTACTTCCGTGATGCTGATGGTTCTATGAAGCGTGACACCTTGGTTGATTACGCCACCGCAATTGCTGGCAACGGTCTTGCCGCTTCTGGCGGTTCTCTTGCTGTTGTTCCCGATGAGTCATCCATCGAAATCAACGCTGATGCTCTAAGAGTCAAGGCTCTCGGTATCACTAATGCCATGCTTGCTGCTGATGCTGTTGATGGCTCTAAACTTGCTGACGATTCTGTTGATTCAGAGCACATCGTTGACGGCTCTATTGATACAGCCCACATTGCCGACAACGCTGTTACTCTAGCCAAGATGGCTGGTCTATCTAGAGGCTCTTTGATCCTTGGCGATGCTTCAGGTGATCCATCTGCTCTCGCAAAGGGTAGTGCTGCCCAGTTCCTTCAGTCTGACGGAACCGATCCATCATATGTCTCAGTTTCTGGTGATGCTACCGTCGCTGCTGGTGGTGCTCTCACTATCGCCGACAACGCTGTTAGTCTAGCTAAGATGGCTGGTCTAGCTCGTGGCTCTATCATCATTGGCGATGCTTCAGGTGATCCATCTGCTCTCGCAAAGGGCGGTGCTAACACCTTCCTTCAGTCTGACGGTACTGACACATCTTATGTCGCTATGAGCGGGGATGCTACTTTAATTGGTGGCGCTCTTACCATCGCCGACGACGCTGTTGAAGACTCTATGCTTAATGACAACGTTATTTCGGGTCAAACTGAACTTGCGGCTGGTGATATTGCTGACGCCGATGAGCTTATGATTTCTGATGGTGGTACCTTGAAGAAGGTTGGTGTCGATAGTCTTGCAACCTTCATCCGTGGCATGAGTGTCCAGGCTATTGGTGACGAGGCTGGTACTCTCGCCGAGGGCTTGAACTTCGGTACTGCTGCTATTACCGCTGACCGCGCTTGGACTCTTCCTGCATCACCCGCCGTGGGCGATCAGGTCGTAGTAAAGGCTGGACCAGTTGGTGATGGTGTTGCGATTGTTGTTACAAGAGCAGGTTCTCAGCTAATTGATGGTAGCCTACAAACCGTTAGTCTAGAAGAGGACGGTTCTTCTGTCACTCTAGTTTACGCGGTAGCCGACCGTTGGGTCATCGTTTGATATAAACTTCTGGTTTTTATCAGAATCTCTGGGGTGCCCTCCTATACGGGGGGCATCCTTTTTTCTTGTGACTATTTACTGAGAATACAAAAATAAAGAGGTTTTCTTATATGGCTTATAATGTCCTCAAAGGCAACGTACAATTCATCAACTCAGATAGTGGCTCAATTGAGAGTATGGTTGATGATCACAGCAATCAAACTATCGCAGGAATAAAAACATTCTCTGGAGTATTAACAGCTTCTCTTGGGGTTTCCTCTAGTGCTTATTATGGCGACGGTTCAGGGTTGAGCGGATTAAATGTCGCTGTCACAACCTTCGACAACGCCACCATAAATACAATAATTGTAGCGAAAGCCGATAATAACATCTCTGGGGCAGTAGGTCTCACATACAACGGAGCCGTGATGGCTGTCACAGGAAATGTGTCAGCGTCAGCAAACATATCTGGTAGTGGCTTCTATGGTTCTGGTGTTGGGCTCACAAGTATACCAGTAAACCAATTCAATGGCAATATATCTGCCGCAAGTTTATCTCTTGGGCAATCCACACGAAACGATAGCGGCAATTTAGTTGTCAAATTATCTGGCTCCAGCGGACTTGAGAGCACCGCAGATGGATTAAAAGTAAATCCATCCGTTGCTGTTCAGAAAACTTCTCCGGTAGACGCAGATAAATTTGTTATAGCAGATTCCGCAGCATCAAATGCTACAAAATATATAACATACCAGAATCTCGCTTCTGGCATTACAGGTGGAATTACAACATTCCCGCCGGCAGGAAACAACGGTAATGTTCAAATCAAAAACGGCTCTGCTTTTCAAGGTGTAAGTGAACTAAATTTTGATACAACAGCTAATACTCTAACTGTTACTGGGCAAATTACAGCCTCTGCTCTTGTTTCTTCATCGTTCTATGGAGATGGAAACAATTTGACAAACTTGCCCGCTGCCGAATTGTCTGGAAATGTCAACGCTGGAAACATAAACATTGGAAACGGCTTGTTCAATAGTTCTAATGCCCTCGCGGTCTCTGCTTCTTATGGATTGACCGTGAGTGCTCAAGGGTTAGAGGTTACAGCAAGTGCCATAAGTGGCTTGAACGTTTTAGTATCAGAAGGACTGGTTGTTTCTCCAATCCGAGCCAACACAACAGGGTCTGTCGCCGATGGTGACCTCTTCTTGATAACAGATGTAAGCGATTCTAACCAAACAAAGAACGCCACAATGACAACATTGGCAGCATATATGCAAAGTGAATTAACATTTACTCCCGCCGGAGGATCAAATACCCAGGTGCAATATAACAATAGTGGTCAGTTTGCGGGCTCTTCGACATTTACATTTAATTCAGCTACGAACACTCTCGCTGTAACATCGGTTAGTTGCTCAGCAAATGTATCAGCTTCGAGTTTCTACGGCAGTGGACTCAATTTATCTAATGTAAACAAGATTGCCTTTGCAACATTCTCTGCTAGTTTTAATGTAACAACGCAGCAAAGCATCGCTGCCATCAACACTTCTGGTTCTATTGTTACAGCCTCACTGGGTGCGGCTAATGGCTATGACATAGCACAGCCGATCACCTTCAAAGACATAGCAGGTAGCGCCTCTGTTAATAATCTTGTTATAGAGCCATCTGGATCTCAAACAATTGATGGAAGCAATAATGGAGTCAAGGTAGAATTAGATTATGGCTCAGTAACAATCGCTTCAGATGGTGTGTCTTCCTTCTACATAATAGGAACAAACTAATGTCAAACCTCAGTTTAGTAAATGGCACTTGGGTTCTTGGACAGGCTGCCGGCTTTCCAGATTGGCGGGTCGTCAACCTAAGTGATGGAACTTGGTCGAGTAGCGACCCTGGCGGAAATGCACGAACTTCGGGGGTCGCTACCCTTGGAACAACCACGACTGTAACATGGAACGCCTTTACTGGTGCCTCTAATGATTCTGTTGATGGGGCGACCTTTGATGGATTACGTTATTACATCCCCCTTACTTACAGCGACGGAACTGCGGTACAAGTTTCCGATGCTGGCGCTACGATTGAAATGTGGGTAGACACCCCTAGAGTAATAGGTTCAGCGAGAACTCAATTTTCTCTTGGGATCTCTGAGGATCCAACCAACACTAGCAACAACACGAGCAAAATGAGTGGATTATACTGGTCACCAGACCAAACTAATAGCTATGTTTACATAGGACAAATAAGAACCAGCGCCAGCCCCCTTACTGTTTTCAACACAGACAATCAATACGGCTATGGACGCTGTGGTTTAGTCAAGGGAAACGGAGGCTACGCAGCAGGCTGGGCTATCAAGACAGATGGAACAGAATCTGGAATCAACCAGAGAGGTTTGGTAGACTACACTGGAACCCTTTATATGCAGATTAATATGGGCGCCCCTTCATCGCGCGCCATAAGCAGCGGTCAGACAAATGTTTGGTCTGCTTTTTATCGAGTCTTGAAGACTCCCATAGGACCAGAAGGAAATAGACCATGACAATAAACAACAACAACATAGAAAAATCTCAAGCAATTAGTGAAAGCGAAGAAGTTCTGCTCGTCAGAACAGAGTGGAATAAAACAGTCTGGGATAGTGTCAAAGCTGAAATTCTAGAACGAATCTCCAACGGACAGACTCCTGTTTTAGAAACACACTTACAACAGTTGGGTCTATTTGAGGTTGTTGAGTTCCTAGCAACAGAATAGATAGCATAAAATCTGCTCTATTGATGTCGTTTAGTTAAAAACGATGTCTTTTACTATTTACAGTTACTATTTAATTTGAAAACCATCATCATAGGAGTTTTTGTTAATGTCCTCGTTATTAGAACAAGCAATCGTAGACGCCAAGGCGTTGAAGGAAGCCGCAATGAAAAATGCGGAAGCCACAATCATAGACAAGTATTCAGAAGAAGTCAAGTCAACCCTCAACCAGCTATTAGAGCAGGATGAGCTTGCAGACCTCATGGGTGGAGAAGACGCACCTTCTCCCGACGCTGAAGCCACAATGGACGAAGAAGTCGAGAAAGACGAAATCGCTGAGGGTGTCCCTGATGCCTTTACAGAAGATGTCGCAGAACTAGGTGGAGTAAACGAGGGCGACGACGCCCAAGTAACAATCGACTTTGCAGAGCTTGCTGAAGCTCTCAAGGAACTCCGCGAGGGTGTTGAAGAAGAAGAAACTCTAGACGAGGAAGAAGAGAAAGAAGAAGAGCCGATGGATGAAGAGATGGAAATTGACGAAGACTCCATTATGGAAATGGTCGCTTCTATGCTCTCCGATGATCCTTCTGCCGCAGAAGAAGAGGCTGACGCCGACCAGATGCAAATGGCTGGTCTTGAAGAGGCAGGCGCAGAAGGAAGAATAGATTGGGATGGTTTCCGATTCGCACTTCAGCGCGGCTCCGGTGGAGCTTGGATGAGAGAAAACATGCCCGATCTTGATCACGATGTGATGATGAAGCTCAGGGACATGATCGACGCAGGAGCCGCTGATAGTTCGTTACAAGACACTTATGAAAGAGCATCTGGTGGTCTTGAAGAAGGCGAAGAAGAAGAGCTTTACGAAGAACTCTCCGACGATCTCCTTGACGCAATCGTAGAAAAACTTACCGTAGATATGGGTGCTTCGCTCTCTGGTTGGGCTGGTCGTTCCTCCGAGGACACCAAACACCAGATGGAGCTTGAGTTGGCGAAACGCCGCAGCACCGACATGGAAGAGGAACTAAAGGCGCTAAAGCAAGCGCAAGAAGAACTAGTCTTCGAGAACAAGAAATTAAAAGAAACACTTTCCAACTACCAACAGGTAGTAGGATCCCTTAAGGAGAATGTGCAGGATGTAAATCTTAGTAATGCACGACTCCTTTACACCAACCGCACGCTAGGAAATACCTCCCTGAATGAGCGACAAAAACAAACAATTGTCGAAGCGATTTCTAAGGCTGCTTCGGTTGAGGAAGCAAGGACAATCCACGAGACACTTCAAAGCACAGTGTCGGCTGCTCCCAAGAGCAGACCACAATCACTAAGCGAAGCCATCAACCGTCCCACTTCCATTATCCGTGCATCTCGCAAGGAAGAGCCAAAGGCTGATCCACTTACTGCGAGAATGCGTAAACTAGCAGGTATTAATTAAATCAAATTTAAGGAGGATTTATTATTATGTCTAATATTGTTGAAAGACTCACCGAGGGTGTAGTCAACCGTGATATGCGTGCTGAGTCCCACGCTCTTCTATCTAAGTGGAAGAAAACTGGTCTTCTAGAGGGCATCGAGACTGAGCGCAAGCAAAACTCTATGGCTCGTCTACTTGAGAACCAAGCCAAAGAGCTTCTCCGTGAGAGCACCACTCTTGCTGGTGGCTCTGTCGAAGGCTTCGCTGCTGTTGCCTTCCCCATCGTCCGCCGCGTTTTCGCTGGTCTTATCGCCAACGACCTCGTCAGCGTCCAGCCAATGAGCCTTCCCTCTGGTCTCATCTTCTTCCTTGACTTCACCTTCACTGGTGATCTCGGCGGTGTCCCTGGAACTGGTAGTCGCTTTGGCAACGCAGATGCTAAGTCAATCTACGGTACTGATCAGGTTGGTAAGGGAGTCATCGACGGTGTTGACCTCGTAGGCTCAAGCAAGCAGGATCTCTCTGGTCCTCGCTCATCTGCCCGTGGTTACGCTTACGCTTCCCCATCTGGTAGCTCTGGTGTTGTTGCACAAGCAAACTTTGCTGTCAAAGCTGCTTTTGATCTTGATGGCGCAGTTTCTGTTGCTAACAAGAAGCTCATTGAGTTCGATCCCGATCTGCTCTCTAGCACCGATACTTCTTTGGGTCTTGTTGTTCTTGACATTACGGAAGCAAACCTTGCTTCTACTTTAGGGGATCTTGATCTTGACAACCTTTCGGCTGTCGCAGTGCTTGATCTTGCTGATCTTGACACTGCACTCACTGCTCTAACTGCCACTCCTACTGACATCATCAGAAGGCTCACTCGTCCAGTTTCTGCTACCGAGTCTGCAACAGGTGTTGCCGCAATTCGATTTACCATCGTAGCTGCTGCTGGTAATGTTACCGCTGGAGAGACTGGTAAAGGCGCTGACATTTCAGCAGGCACTTTCCAGCTACCAATTCGTGACACCATCGATGCTGTTTCTGGTGTCGCTGGCGCAGTTGCTGGTGCCCTCTTCCCACTAGAAGGCAACGCCGACATCCCTGAGATTGACATCAAGGTTGATTCAACCGCAGTTACCGCTCAGACCAAGAAGCTCAAGGCTAAGTGGACTCCAGAACTCGGTCAGGACCTCAACGCATACCACAACTTGGATGCCGAGGTTGAGCTTACCTCAATCCTCTCCGAGCAGATTGCTCTTGAGATTGACCGTGAGATCCTCGCTGACCTCGTGAACGGCGCTACCGCCGCCACACGCTACTGGTCACGCGCTCCCGGTCTCTTCGTTGACGTTAACGGTAACGAGCTAGGCGCTGCTTCTGCGGCTCCTGACTTCACCGGCACCGTCTCCGAGTGGTACGAGACTCTCGTTGAGACAATCAATGATGTCTCCGCACAGATTCACCGCAAGACTCTACGTGGTGGTGCTAACTTCGTCGTCTGCGGACCTGAAGTTGCCAACATCCTTGAGTTCACCGCTGGCTTCCGTGCTGCTGTCACTCACGACGACGAGAAGGGTTCCATCGGCGCTCTCAAGACTGGCTCACTAAGCAAGAAGTTTGATGTCATCGTTGACCCCTACTTCCTCCGCAACGTGATTCTAATCGGTCGCCGTGGTTCTAGCTTCCTAGAGTCTGGTTATGTCTACGCACCTTACGTGCCGCTACAGACTACACCCACAATCTTTGGACCGGAAGACTTCGTTCCGCGTAAGGGTGTTATGACCCGTTACGCCAAGAAGATGGTCCGTCCAGATATGTACGGTCTAGTCGTCGTTCGTGGTCTCCTAGGTGAGTCTGGCGCTTCCTGATAAGTAAGCCACTTACTAAACCTAAGCCCCCCTACTTCGGTAGGGGGGCTTTTGCTTTGAGAGTACTATTTAAAGTAACTTGAAATATTCTCCTCTGGGCGAGGCCACTGCCCTTAGAAAGTTTTGATTCCGAAGTGGCTGGAATCAATTCATTGAATAAAACAAGTTATTGCAATAATATAATCATAAAGGAGAAAATATTATGGGAAATAGAAGAATAGGACGTAAAAGACTTTTTGCTTTAGATAAGCTAGGGCAGAAGCAAACTAAGACTGCGGGAGCAGCAATGGTTGATTCTCTTGGCAACCAGACTGGAACCAGAAACGCTTCAGAGATATTGACTGAAATTGAAATTGACCTCAATCCAGCAGCAGGCGCTGCACACAGTTTTGCTACTGATACAGCAATTGGTGTCTCATCATCAAGCGGCACGCATGGGTCAGCAACCATTGTTAAGGTTGATGTGGCTGTACATGGTGCAGTTACTGATATGGAACTTATCTGCCTTGAAGTGCCGACTGGAGGCAATGCAGACATCGATCTCTATACTAACGGCGCTGCGGTTCTCGCTAGCGGCAGCGTAGCGGGCACTAAGTTAATTAACAACGGAGCCTGGACCTATGTTGGTCAAAGTAATTCAGCCGCCCTCGCCGCAGCTTCAGACGATCTATTTGTCTACATAGCAACAGGGGCTGCTACTAATGCAGATTACACCGCTGGTAAATATATTCTTAGGCTTTACGGTCACGAAATTTTTAGTGATCTATAGGATTTACAATGAGTAAAAAAAGAATTTTAAGAAATAGACAGTCTTCTGCTCCAGCGGCTCCCGCCAAGGCACCAGCTAAGGCACCAGCTAAAGCTCCCGCAAAGGCAAAGGCGCCCGCCAAACCCCGCGCGAAGCCCGCTAGAAAAAAGGTTGCTAAGTCCGAGTAAATCAAACTAACGTTTGTTGCCCCCCTCATCTAACAAGGTGAGGGGGGCTTTTGTTTGTTCTTTCACTATTTACTACGAACAGGAGGCTCCATGAATGCCTACAAACTTACAACCACTTTCAGAAACTAGTGCGATAATCTTATCATCCACGGGGACTCCTTCCGCAGTTGCAGCCGCCGTCCCTTTCGGAGTCTACAATAGCTCAGATTACTTCTTAAGCGGTGCAGCAAAACAAGTAGACTTTGTTTACAAAAGATTGGGCGGCGATGTTGTAGACATCGAACTAACAGATTCGAATGTTTATGCTGCTTATGAAGAAGCAGTCCTAGAATATTCTTACATCCTTAATATGCATCAAGGCAAAAACATTCTGACCGATGCTCTTGGAAAACTTACAGGCACATTCGATCACAAAGGTGATTCCTTGTCTGGTCCTGCTGGAACCAACTTACAGTATTCCAAAATTACACTATCTTACGCAAATAAGATAGGAGATGCTGTAGCAACAATGGCTGGATTCGGTGGAACAACCCCGATCTATTCCGCATCATTCACAACCGTCAAAAATCAACAGGATTATGACCTACAATCTATCATCTCTGGCGCGTCCGCAACAGGATTGGACGACGACGGCAATGCTGTGCCTTATGCTGGAAAAGTTGGAGACTCCAGAGTCATAATCGATAAAGTTTTTTATCGCTCCCCAATCGCTATGTGGCGCTTCTATGGCTACTATGGCGGCATCGGTGTCGCAGGCAACGCCTCCACCTACGGTCAGTATGCTGATGACTCTACTTTCGAGATTATTCCAACTTGGCAGAACAAACTACAAGCAATAATGTATGAAGATGCTCTCTACACAAGAACATCTCATTACTCATTTGAGATTCTAGATAACAAGCTTAGACTCTACCCCACACCCCGAGGACACGACAACTTCGCTGGTTACCTCAACCGCATCTGGGTCCGCTTCCGCGTAGCCGATAACTCTTGGGGCGAGACTGGCGATGTAAACACAGGTGTAGAAGGCGTCAACAACATCAACACGCTACCATTTGACAACATTCCCTACGAGAACATTAACTCTATGGGTAAGCAATGGATTCGCAACTATGCTCTCGCTCTCTGTAAAGAGATGCTGGGACAGATTCGTGGTAAGTTCCAGACCGTCCCAATCCCAGGCGAATCCGTCACTCTCAACTACTCTGCGCTTCTATCCGAGGCACAAAAAGAAAAAGATGATCTCCGACAAAAACTAACAGACATGTTGAAAGAGATAGAATACACCGAGTTGGCTAAGAAAGATCAAGAGAAGGTCACGGCAGCAGAAGAAACTCTTCGTCGCTCTCCGCTACCCATCTTTGTAGGATAATTAAATGTCAGATAATGAATGGTCCAGACCAGCATCACCTCCTCCTCCACTCTTTCTTGGTAAGAAGGAACGCGATCTTGTAAAGCAAGTCAATGATGAACTTGTAGAAAAGGTTATTGGACAACAGATCCTTTACTACCCTATTGATCTGGAAACAACCAACTTTCACGAACTTTATGGTGAGGCAGTAGAGAAAACTTATTTACCACCCGTAAGAGTTTACGCCCTAGTTAAGTTTGATGAAGACAATACTTCTTATCTAGATTCAGTAGGGGTAGACAATGTCTCAAAGATCACCGTCCACTTCCACAAGCGCAGACTTACAGAAGACCAAGATCTATTTGTCCGCGAAGGAGACTTTGTTCTTTATGGAGATCTCTACTATGAGATTATGGGCTTATCTTCTGCTAGAAGATTATTCGGCCAAGTAAACCAAACATTTGAAATCTCTGCTACATGCAAGAGAGCACGCAAAGGACTATTCGATGCTACCTGATAACTTTGATTTCGCGCAACTACCCGAAGATAAAAAAGACTTTACTCTACAAGAGATAGGGATGTTGGGTTCTCGCATAGAAGACATAGACTATGCGATGATGTCTTGGATCAAAGAAGATCTAGACCTTTCTACAATAACAAATGAAGGCTACAAGCGCGTTCCTGTTTTATGGCAAACTCCCGAGCGAGCATTTCAAATTAAGAAGAACAGAGATCTTAGGGTGCCTGATGATCATAGTTCGGGCGCTATCATTCTTCCTGTTGTTACAGTTGAGAGAACAGCGATAACCAAAGATCCATCAAGAAAGGGCGGCTACCAAGCACAGATTTTCTCAAATCAGCGCAACGGCAGAGTAGGTCGAATGACTATCGCCAAGAGAATCAAGCAAGACAAGACGCGCAACTTCGCAGTAGTCGGCAACACACGCACAAACACATCAGGGGATAGGCAGAAATACTTCCCGAGAGTAAACAAAAAAGTTGTTGTCGAAACATTATCTATTCCTATTCCAATCTACGTCAATCTTGATTACAAGATAATAGTAAAGACCGAATACCAACAGCAGATGAATGATCTAACCCAGCCCTTTATGACGAGAACAGGTCAGATAAATTCTTTTGTTATGCGCAGAAATGGTCATCTTTATGAGGCGTTCATCGACCAGGGCTTCGCCCAGTCCAATAATGTCGCAAATCTAGGCGAAGATGAGAGGCAGTTCACAAGCGAAGTAAGCATCAAGGTTCTCGGCTATCTAATCGGCGAAGGCAATAGCGATGATAGACCAATTGTTACCAAAGAAGAAAGCATAGTAGAGATAACTTATCCACGAGAAACCGTCGTCCCAGCAGGCAACGATAACTTTTTAATGGACTAAACACATCCTGAAGTCTCTTTGGAACTAGTACTACTATTTACATTATGATTGAAGATGCTATCTAGCATTATTTTTACAAAAGAGAGGTTTCTAGAATGTCAGTTAAAAGCTTTAAGTTTGTGTCTCCCGGCGTGTTTATCAACGAGATTGATAACTCTTTTCGCCCCCGCACACCAGAAAACATCGGACCAGTAGTCATTGGACGTGCTGCTAGAGGTCCTGCCATGCAACCAATTAGGGTTGAGTCATACTCTGAGTTTGTCGAGGTGTTTGGCGATACAGTACCCGGAAATGCGGGCGGTGATGTCTACCGAGGCGGTAATTATCAGTCCCCAATGTACGGAACTTATGCAGCCAAGGCTTTCTTAAATTCTAACGTTGCGCCCCTTACTTATATTCGCTTACTAGGTACACAAAACACAAATGCCACAAGCGACGGATATGCAGGCTGGGAAACAACCGACTCTCCTGCTGCCACACTTGCAAGTAACGGTGGTGCTTACGGTCTTTGGGTATTTAAAGATTCTGATAAGACTGACAACGTTTTGGGAACTGGGCAGTTAGCTGCTATTTGGTATCTTGACGATGCATCTACAATTCTTCTATCGGGCGCTTTTTCAGGTGACTCAGGAAACACGACTGCTTCTGTTGGCGCTGTTATCAGCACTAACAGTAGCAAAAACTATGTGGTAGAGGTTGCTTCATCAGGCGTATCTGAAAAGTTTGAGTTCAACTTCCGACTTGGCGATAGTAAGTTCGCTAGAGGTGTATTCAATACTAATCCACAACTTGGAAATGTAAACGCTAGTAGCTTTTACGATGCTACACTAGAAAAGAAGTACTTCCTTGGTGAAACTTTCGAACAAGAATTAGTAGATGCCGGATTAACAGATGCTGGCACCAGCGCCATTGTTCTACCAATAGCACAAGCAGATGCGACCACTATTGGACCACACAAGAATCGCTTTGGAACCCTAGAAGCAGAAACTGGATTTATCCTTGGTCAAGATCTCGGCGCGGCAGCATCCTATAGTGCTCAGAGCGCACAACAATTGTTCCGCTTTATCGGTCGCGGTCATGGCGAGTGGCTAAACAAGAATGTCAAAATTTCAATCGAGAATGTGAGACCATCGACCACCAGAACTTCTGATTATGGATCCTTCTCGGTTGTCCTTAGATCTCTAAATGATACTGATTCTAAAGTTTCTGTTATTGAACGATTTGATAATCTAAATCTAGATCCAACTTCCGAGAACTTTATTGCAAGAAAAATTGGTAACATGTACATGGAGTGGAATGAATCTGAACGCAGAATACGTCACTATGGTGAATACCCGAACCTATCTAAATTTGTTAGAGTAGAGATGAACGAAGCCGTCGAAGACGGTGCGGCAGATGCCAAATACCTTCCGTTTGGTTACCAAGGTCCCAAAAAGTATGCTGATGTTTCAAGCTGGTCTGGTGATGCGTTGACCGCCTCTGATTACATTTACTCTGGTACTGTTTATGGTCTACCAACTGGGGGCTATCTTGCCACTAGTAGTGCCGGCGCCAATTCAACTACTGCTTCTTTTGCCTTCCCAAGCGTAAGATTGCGTGTTAGTTCTTCTGACGGAGGACTACCAGACCAGAAGAACGCTTACTTTGGTATGCAAACTACTCAAACTTCTGGAGGGTCACGTCCTGATGCTTCCGTTTCAGATCCACACAGATATTGGCCCGGCACTACTGAAGTTTCTTATTACTTCAGTCTTGATGACGTTATTGTAAATGCTGATGGCTCAGCTTACTACGAAAGCGGTTCTCGCGCGGCAGGTACTAGTCGTACCGCGACAAGTGGCTCTGATTTCTTAATTGAGGACGATAGCTACAATCGCTTTACTACCCCATTATACGGTGGATTCGACGGGTTTGATATCTTTAAGCCCGACCCGATGTATAATGATGGTATGGGAAGCAACCAGCTTACAGATTATCGCCAAAACACTTATCGCCGCGCCATTGATACAATCGCAGATCCTGAGTTTGTTGACATGAATCTTCTATCAGTCCCCGGTCTTACTAATACCGGACTCACTACCCATATGATTGACGTTTGTGAAGAACGAGCAGACGCAATGGCAGTTATAGACCTACCAAATGTCTACAAGCCATTCGCCGAAGGCAATGTAAGTAACCGCCGCGACAGAGTAACAGGCAATGCTACTCAGGCTGCCCAAGATCTTCGCACAAGGCAGATTGATTCTTCTTACGGTGCCACTTTCTTCCCTTGGGTACAGACACTGGACGCCCCAAGTGGGCAGTTACTTTGGATTCCGCCCTCTGTTGCCATGATGGGCGTACTCGCAAGCTCTGAAAGACAATCTCAGGTATGGTTCGCACCCGCTGGCTTCAACCGTGGAGGTCTTTCTGACGGTGCTGCCGGTATTCCGGTCTCTAATGTCACTCAGAGACTAACTTCTAAGGAAAGAGACACACTCTATGAGGCTCGCATCAACCCGATTGCCAGCTTCCCAAGCTCCGGCATCGTAGTGTTCGGTCAGAAGACCCTACAAGAGCGCCCCTCTGCTCTAGACCGCATCAACGTGCGTCGTCTAGTCATCTACCTCAAGAAGCAGATTTCCATCCTATCTACACAGATTCTCTTCGAGCAGAATGTGCAGGCAACTTGGAACCGTTTCAAGGGTCTAGTCGAGCCGCTCCTAGCCAACGTCAAGGTTCAGTTCGGTATCTCTGATTACCGTCTCATCCTCGACGAGAGCACAACAACCCCTGACCTAGTTGATCAGAACATCATGTATGCAAAGATCATGGTCAAACCAGCCCGCGCCATTGAATACATCGCAATTGATTTTGTGGTGGCTTCTACCGGCGCATCATTCGACGATTGATAAACGGGGGCTTTTGCCCCCACCAACTACTTATTTGTGAACACAGGAGAACCTAACAAATGCCATTCTGGTCAACCAACTTCGGTCAAGATACAACACTAAAAGATCCAAAGCGTAAACATCGCTTTACTGTGGAGTTCCAAGGAATTAACGCAGCCCAAGGCGGCGCACTCCTTTGGTACGCCAAAACAGCCACAAAGCCCGGCTTCAGCGTAAATGCTGCTGAGCATAAATACCTTGGTCACACTTTCTACTACCCAGGTAATGTCACTTGGGACCAAGTAACAGTCACTCTTGTTGATCCTGTTGATCCAGATGTTACAGCTACTTTCTCTGATATTGTGGTTGCTGGAGGCTATACTCCACCGACTGATGCCAACTCACTTGGAACAATCTCCAAAGCAAAGGCAACAGGCGCTCTTGGAACCGTCCTAATCACTCAGCTTGATGGTGACGGCAACCCAGTAGAGTCTTGGACCCTATGGAATGCTTTTATTATGAGCATGAAGCAGGATGACCTTGACTACACAAGCGATGAGCTTTCTACAACAACCGTAGAACTTCGCTTTGACTGGGCGAGAGTTGAGACTCTCACCAACTCTTCTGCTGTCAACGGTTCCGGTGGCAACGAATTCTTCAAAGCCTAATAAGACAATAACTAAACGCGAGGTGTAAATTGTCAAGAAATCAGGATCGCCTAGGCGGCGCTCAACAGCCTGATACGAGCCCTCCACCCCAACAGGGTGGCGGGGGTTTCTCGTTTGTAGTCCCCACAGAGTTTGTGGATCTGCCCTCCCAGGGGCGCTTCTATGCACAGGGACATCCGTTACACGGACAAGACTCTATCGAAATCAAGCAAATGACTGCCAAAGAAGAGGACATTCTCACTTCGAGAACGCTTCTAAAGAAAGGTGTTGCATTAGAAAAATTAATAGAAAGTCTTATTGTAGATAAATCTATTAGACCATCCAGCCTCCTTATTGGTGATCGGAATGCTATTATTATCGCTGCTAGGGTATCTGGTTATGGTAACGACTATACCACGACCGTACAATGCCCTTCATGCGAAACAAAACAACAATACGAATTCGATTTAAACGATGCAGATGTTGACTATGGGAATATCTCAGAAGAGATTGGTATTACTGATTATGGAGATGGAACAATCGGCTGTATTCTTCCAAGAACTCAAGCAGAAGTTAGAGCAAGATTGCTTACTGGACGCGAAGAGATCGCTTTAACAAACAAGAAGAATTCCGAAGGCTTAATCTCTAAGCAGCTACGCTCTATTGTTGTTAGTGTAAATGGTGACTCTACACCCCAAGCGATCAATTATTTAGTTGAGAATATGCCGTCAAGAGATTCCCGCCATCTTCGCGCTATCATTCGCCAAGCAACTCCAGATATTGATCTAACACAGCATTTCTCTTGCACCGAATGTGGACACACGCAAGAGATGGAGGTGCCGCTCACTGCGGACTTTTTTTGGCCTGACCGACGAGTATAATGAGGGGGTTTATGAAGAAATTTTCTTCCTCAAGTATAATAGTGGCTGGAGTTTTTCAGAAGCTTATAGTCTGCCTCTAGGGTTGAGAAGGTGGTTTGTTCAACGGACTATTAAACAGCTTGAGATGGAATCACAAGCGATTAAGAAAGCCTCGAAAGGAAACTCAAATTCTTCTTATCAAGAACTAACTCCCTCCAATCAACCACCAATTCCAAAAGAATACGCTAGATAGTTTTAAGGCTCCTTCAGGAGCCTTTGCTTTTTATGGGCGTGTCTACTTATAGAGAGAGGTATTTTTGCATGACTCCAGAAGAAGCAGCCGCACTAGCAGCAAAAAACAGAACTAATAGCTTAGAAAACGAATTAAAAATAAGAAGAGAATTGGCTGATTTGGATAAGAAACAGCTAGAATATTTACAAAGCCTTGATACCTTGTCAACAAAACAGAATTTCGCTATTCAACAGCTAAAAATACAATTGCAGACCACTGTTGATCTAGAAAAGGCTGAAAAAAACAGACTCGAAACGGCGATGTCCTTAGCCAACACAAGTAGAAAAAGAGCCGATGCGGAATTAAAAATAGCCGAGCAGGAAATAGAACTAGCCAAAGCTAAATTAAAAAATGGAGAAATTGAAAAAGCTGCCCTTGATGAAAAAATTGAAAAACTCAAAGAACTAGAAGAACAGATTGATAAAGCAGAAGAATCCGCACAAGGTTTAATGGACGGGTTTGGAAGTTTATTGAAAGGTGATCTTACAGGTGGTTTGAAAAAAGTTGGAAAAACACTACTCAAAACTTTTGCTGGTGATGCAGCTAAAAGCGCAATTGGGAAACTTAAGGATTCTTTGTTTGATCTTTCTAAGAAGGCAATTGGTGGCTCCAAAGGGGCGATGGCTGCCCTGGGTGGATTATCAGCATCACTTATCTTGATAGGTGTCGCCGTCGCTATAGCAATGAAGGTCGTGAAACTCGCAATTGCTGTAGCGGACGCAAGTTTCGAATTCCAGAAAATTACTGGCGCAAGCAAAGAGTTTGCATCAAGTTTGGGAAATGTGGCAAATGAAGTACGAGCCTTTGGTGGAACAGTCAAAGAAGTAAGCGCATCCTTCCAATCTCTCTTTACAAATGTTTCAGATTTTACAATGATGTCAAAGACTTCTAGAGAAGAATTAATCAAAACTAACACCGTTCTTTCTAAATTAGGCATCTCAAACGATGATTTATCGAAAAGCCAACAAACACTAACCAAGTCTATGGGTCAAACTGGTGAGCAAGCAGCTAGAACTTCTTTGGAAATGGCGGCGCTAGCAAGAGACATCGGTGTCGCTCCATCTAAGATGGCTGCTGACTTTGCTGCCGCAGGTCCTCAACTTGCGAAGTTGGGTCGTGATGGCGTCAAGGCGTTCAAAGACTTAGCTGTCGCCTCCAAGATTACAGGTCTTGAGGTCAACAGGCTTCTTGCTATTACTGAAAAATTCGACACCTTTGAGGGCGCAGCAGAACAGGCTGGTAAGCTAAACGCAGCATTGGGCGGTAACTTTGTTAACGCTATGGAATTGATGACCGCGACCGATCCTGCCGAACGCTTCGGGATGATTAGAGATTCTGTTCTTGATGCTGGTTTGGCTTTTGACGATATGTCTTACTATCAGCGCAAGTTTTATGCTGACGCAATGGGGCTACAAGACGTAAGCGAGTTGGCTCTAGTGATGTCAGGTAACATGAGTTCACTAAACGGAGAAATAGGCAAGACATCTGCTGATTACGAGAAAATGGCTGAACAAGCCGCAAAAGTTCAAACTTTCCAAGAAAAGTTAAACACGCTTATGGCTCAGTTGATTCCCATTGTTACGCCTCTGGTTGACGGACTAATGGCAATTTCAGACTGGATGATGGAAAACTTAGAAATGGTAAAGATTGGGTTTTCTATAATGGTTGGCTCCCTGATGGCTGTGGCAGCAGCTTTAACAATTGCTGGAATTGCGTTTATAACAGCCACTCTGCCAATTAGCGGTACAGTTTTGGCGATAACAGCTTTGGTTGGTGCTCTTGCTGGTTTGGCTTCACTGCTGTTTATTGAATCTTTTGCTTCCTCGTTTTTGGAAGGTTTATTTAAAATTGGCAATGGTTTCGATTTTATAAAAGAAAATGCCATAATGTTATTAGGTCCAGTGGGAATGCTGATAAAGGGTTCACAAATGCTAGCAGATCATTTATTTGCCGGCGATGGGGTTAAAGTTGGCGCTGAGATGACCACAAAATCAATCCAACAAATGGATATGACAACAGCAGACGCAGCCGCAACTTCAAGAGCAGCAGCTCCAGTGATTGCCAACAACAAAATAATGTCGAGCGCAGTCGATAATGCTGTGACAAATACAACAAACAACATGCAGAGCCAGCAACAGGATCGCAACATCATCGTAGAACTCGACGGCAAGAAAGTCGGTGAAGGCGTGATGGGTAAGTTCGCTAGAAGCTCGGCTATGGTATAAGAGGATAAAAGATGGCACAAAAACTATTTGATGTAAGAAAATACCAAGATGAATTACCAACACTCGTAGATGGTTCCGATTCGCTCGCAAACCAAAGAGAAATGGTGGTCTCATTTTATCATGTCCCTTCTGGGAGAAGCGTATTTTTCAAGGCTTTTATAGTGGCTTTTACTGAAACTTATAATTCCAACTTCACCTCAACAGAAGCATTTGGTAGAACAGATCCGATCTATCAGTACAAGAACACAACAAGAAAAATCTCATTGACTATTGATGTCCCCGCTGCGAGTGAGGGCGAAGCTTACGAAAATCTTGGAAGAGTCTCAGCCCTTGAACAAATGCTCTATGCTTCTTACACTGGAGACTCCAGCAACGCCTTAAACATGACCCAGTCACCTCTTATAAGAATGAAAGTGATGAACTTGTTGCAGAAAAGTTCTACTTCAGACGAAATCGACGCCCACCTCGCAACAGCTTACCCCGAGGATGCTGAAGAAATGTTCTTTATTGAATATCAATCAACTTCGGAATCAGATAGGGGATTACTCGGAATTATTGATAACCTTTCAGTTGATCATAGCATTGCTGGTGATGATGGTGTTTTTCATAAAGGAGTCAACACGATTCTTCCCAAAAACATTCAACTAAGCCTTGGGTTTTCTCCCATCCACGAAACAACTATAGGATGGGGAGATAATAATCAACAAACAAATAATCTATTTCCTTACGGAGTCAAAACAACCGAAAACATTCTACTTGGCTCTCCGGCTAACGCCCTACCAGCTTACAAAGAACAAGTTGAAAAAGAAAAAGCCGAAGAGCAAGCAAGAAAAGTAAGACAGCAACACATTGATAATGCAAAAGCACGCTATGGTGGCGTCTTAGGAAATATGAGAATGAACGCAGATGTTCGCAGAGCAGGGAGAGGTAATGATAAGGCTTTGGTTAGATTGGGCGAAGGCTCAATGGCTGGCATTGAAGGAGCTGAGGCGGCATTTGAAGAAGGTTTAGAAGGATACATTGAGGATTTCATAGAATGAGCGACATCAAAAACTTTACATCACAAACAATCATAAACGACACAGACTTTTACAGAGAGTTGCGTGAGCGCAGAGGTCTAAAGCAAATAGAACAATTCACAACACCACGCTTAAGACAACCAACAGTCTCCGACAGAATGAGACTAAAAACCTCCACACACATCTGGAAATACGGAGATAGATTTTACAATCTTGCACATCAATACTACGGCGACGCTCGCTACTGGTGGGTTATTGCTTGGTTTAACGGCATTCCGACAGAAGCCGAAGCAAACACAGGCGATGTGCTTGAGATTCCATTAAACATCAGCGAAGCTTTGCTGGTCTTGGGGGCGTGATAAATGTCTGATTGTCCGTTTACATCACGCAATCCAGATATGCTAGAGGAAGTTTCTTCTTATGTTGAAGAACACTGTTCGGAGCTTGTCAGTGGCTTTACTCAATTGGGCAATAAGTCACCTCAACTGGATTTGTTACGAGGACGACTTAAGGATGAGATCGATGATTTAAACCCCGATGTTAAAGAAATTTTCGAGGCGAACGTTTATAAATTACAAAACAATTATCTTTTTATTGGTTACACTTACGAAGAATTAAACCTAAATGAGAGCTGGGCGGACGTCCGCCGAATAAACGATAGAATAGATAGTGATCCAATGTATATGCCAAATTTCTTAGAATTGGCAACAAAAATTAAAGAAGTTGAAACCCTTATTAATAACTCTGGGGATTATAAAGAAGATTTAGAAAAATTAAAGAAAATAAAAAAAACATTTGCACTATTAAATCCTTTAACCCAGTCCATCAAGATATTGGTGGAGAGGCTTACTGAGCTTTATAAAGAATATAAGAAATTAACAAAAGAACAAACCGGGTTCGTAGCCACCGGAAGAAACCAGGGTGTTTTAGAAAACTTAGCTAATACCTTTAATGATGAAAATGCGAGGAAGAGAGCCAGACAAGGCGGAGCCGTCATCAAAGAGAGCAGAAGCCCCGGAGGTCAATTTGATAACGTAGACAAAGCAATCTACCAAGAACAGTGTTTTCTCCTTTCACAACTAAAGTCTTTGGTCGCGCTCAAAAGAAAAAACCACAGACCACGGCTCCCTTATGTCTTAGCCAACTCTCCTGTCAAGGGCACCTCTGAAGAAAATGGCACCGGACAAAAAACTGAACCGATAAATAGCAATGCGCCAATTTTAATCTACGACGAGCCATTTGGATTTATTAACAGACTCACACAGGCGCCATACTCAAGAGAGTTGTTTAATCTCACAACAGATAAACTGTCCTCTCTTGTTCCAACAATAAAGCTTTATAAAGTTCAAACTGACCCAGCCAGCGGCGAGGATGTTGGTTATGTTGAGATAAAGTTTGATACAAACCCTGCCGTCAAATCCTATGCCGGCGAAAAGAGCGCCCTTGATTTATTTAGAAACAGCAAGAAGCGTGGTGTTGGCGTTGGACTCAAAGACTTTAATTTTACTTTCCACGGCTCTGATCCATTCGCAGCCAAGAAAGCAATTCAAGCGAAACTAAGTATCTTTGCTACAAGCTTCGGAGACTTAATCCAAGATAGAAGAGGAGATTACACAGGGCTGACTCAAGCGTTTAGTAAAAAAGCACCATTGGCAAATTACAAGTTTGCCGATCTTGCTCTTAAAACCGGTCGGACACCCGAAGACTTGAGAACAAACATGACTGCTATTCAAAAAGACAATATTGATAAGTTGAATTTTAGACTAAAAATTGTTATGGGGTGGGCAATACCTCAAAACTATCTCTCAACTTTTACCGAACAAGAAAAACAAGCGGTAAATGATTCTTTTATAAACATAAACCTAACTCCAACAACGCACGAATTTTCTTTTGATGAGATGGGAGGGGTTTCTTTTGACATCAATTATCTTGCTTACATAGAAGATTATTTCAACAATTCAATGTTTAACATTTTTAGTTCTAAAGGAGTTGAGGGTAACAGAATAGGTAGAAAACTGTTTTATGAATTCCTCGCTAATGAAAAGTGTGAGTCTGATGAAATCTCCAAAGCAAAAGAAGTAGATGCCAGTTTGATCCAACAAGAGAAAGCACAAAGCTTCGCAAGAATAATATCACAGCTAAGTGGAAAAAAGAAAATTCTTTATTATAGTCTGGACTATGAACAGATTTCTAATTTTTTGCGAAATGGAGTGCCGCCTGGAGGAATTCCAAATCCCACTAATGATAGTGGACCGAATATTCAAAAACTAAGAAATTCTTTCAAAAGCGCACTCGAAAGAGCCGGAACAGAAGACAAGGGCACCATAGAGGCACTACAAGCATCTCTCGTTTCTACCTCAAGAGACACAAATAAAGTTTCTTTTTTCTATATTTCTGATTTAATTGATGTCATTATGCAAAACATCGAAGAGTCGCTAGAAAAACTCACAAGTGACCTAAAGAAAGGGGACAAAAGTGTATTAAATTATTATGACAAAATTCCGGGTAGCGGACCTAATTTTGTTAAAATTAAAAGTGCATACAGAAGATTTTTAAGGAACGAAATCTCTTTTGAAGCTGTAAACTATGATGATGGTTCACGAGCGATCATAGCAAAAAAGACTTCTATAGCCAAAGAAATTGAAAAGCTAATGAAAGCCAGAGAACAATTTAAAAAAATAAGAATTGTTCTTGGACCAATGGAGATCAAAGATCCATTTAATCAAGGTAAAATGAGCTTTTGTTCTATTGGGGATATTCCAATTTCCCTTAATTATTTTACAGAATTCTTGACAGAAAAAGTCTTAAGCAAAGAGCAAGCTTATTACCCCATAACAAGTTTTATAAAAGACATTACAAATGAATTAATTCGTGATTTTATAAACAATGATAGCTGCTTTTCTTTTAATACTAAGCAAAGAGTAAAATTCAACAGTTCTGTGATAACCGGCTTCAATAGAAGAATAAATACAATGGGAACTGACGACATTACCTTTTTTACTAAAAGCAATCCAAAAACCTATGGTGCCGGCAACGTATTCAATTTAAGCAATCCTTTAGCAAGAAGTTTAAAACCAGTAATAAATGTCTCAGGACCATCGCGTCTCCCAATTGATGTCGCACAGCCAGATAGAGAGATTAACTACTATGTCTTTTATGCAGGTCGTTCTTATCCAGTAGGAAAAATGCAGGGAAATGAAGAGCAAGATGCAAAAGATGGAATCTTTCATTACATCTTGGGCAAGGATCGAGGCATTGTGAAGAACATCTCTCTTGACAGAACAGATATGACTGGACTGAAGGAACTTCGTTTTGAGCAAGAAGGCTTTGATGGTCTAACACAATTGCGAGAAGTATACAACGCCAACATCGATTGTCTATTAAATATGCATACATTCCCTGGAACCTATATTTATGTAGATCCTAGAGGATTTTCACCCGAGATGAGAAAAGATGAGAATGGCAATGATTTTACACAATTTGGTATTGGTGGTTATTATATGATTACTAGATCAGAACATTCAATAGGTCCCGGCAAAGCAGACACCAAAATCACTGCTAAATGGGTTGCTGATACTGGTGGTGGAAACGAAGATGCTAATAGTAAAAAACCAATTATAGATGATGCTGAAGACAAACCAAAGAAGTGCGGCAGCTCCAGACGAATAGAATCGTTAAAAGAGGATAGTCTTTTGATGATGGATGATACTGTGCTTGATTTTTGGGCTAAAGCATCATATGATAATGGCTTTTTTATAGGAGATTAAGGTGTCAACATTTTATAAAGAAAGCAACAATGAAACCACGGTCGAGTTGTTTAACAAAAAAATTATCTATAAATCTGATGTGTTAACTTCGGGTTATTCAAATCTTATAGATTTCAATCTTGCAGAAAAAGCGCTTTATGGAAAAGTAGGCAGAATCTATATTCCAATAGTTACTAGTCCAAACTTGGTTAGATTTAAAAATTTTATAAGCTCAGGTAATCCAAGACAAAACTTGCAGGCAATAGGGTTTGTTGTGGATGCATTTGAGGCACTAGCTCAACAGTTTAAGAAAGCAGAACAATCAGGCAAAATTTATTCTAACGATCCTAATCTTACTAACTTAAAAGTTTATAAGAGTTATAAAGATAATAATATAAGCTATAATGAATATCAAATTAATTTTATTAAAGCTTTAAAAACAAATATGAATATTAATAATATTCATAATTTTCAAACATTCATAAAAGAACTCCTAGCTACTGTTAGTATTGTAACAAGAACTTACCCGTTGTCAATGCCTGCTTACACAAAAAGTAAACTAAATAGCCTGACCAATAGTGGGCTTGCTCTTGAGATTGCCGACGCACCCTATGATAATGATGATCAAAAAATAAATGATTTCGTAAACAGTAAGAACTGGGAGTTCTATGTAAATGCTTGTAACTCTTATGGCTTCATGATCGACATCAATGCTCCTTGGAGATTAATAGCCGACCTTGACTCTGAAGCCATGATGGGTTATGCTAGTGCTTATGACTTTACAAGCACCGATGAAATCTTGGCTTTGGGGTTCTCAACAACTCATAATAGATTTTACAACCAATTACCACAGCAGCTATTGAGACTCTACAACGAAATGGTTCCAACACACATTTCATCATTTGATGAATGTGGTTCTAAGATTATAACTACAGAACGTTACACTCTTCAGTCCCTACAACAAAAATTCTCAAACGATTTCTTCATGAAGTTCTATTTTGATCTTCGGTTCTCGGAAGAAGAGAACACATTCAGTGTAGCCGAAAAACAGAGGATCATCAAGGATTGCTTGCAACTATCAAGGTCTTCAGATAACCGCACTGCTCTGGGAACTTTTGAGCGTTATATCAACCAACCATTTGACTACAGAGGATCCTTGAGTTATCTTATAGAAGCACAGAGACTCAGAGAGGACACATGATTTTTCAGACACTTGACGACAAGTCAGAGTGTGTCGGCATCTACTCCAACGGAGCCCTTCATTTTGAGGGCATCCCTGGTGGGCTGACCAAGACTTGGAAGTATACTGGATCCATTCAGGATCCTGAAATTAAGTATGCTTGGCTTTACACCGGAGGCAAGAATCTTCAGGAAGCTTGTCCTGAAAGCCTAAAAGAAGAATTGAGCGAGGTTCAGAAAACCTTCAAGGCTTATCTACTTTCGTTTAAGATAGCTCGCATAGACTTGCGACAGAACTGCTTCTTTGATCTCGTCCCATCGGACTTTTTGATGCAGTTTTGTGAGGTCCGTAACAAGATCACCGAGCACGTTTTTGACACCTGTAATCAACCAGATAATTATGATCATTTAGATAAGGTCTACAAGCTAATCCACAAGATAAGCTACCAGAAGCTCAACATCAACATAGATGGCTGCCGTCACTTGATGACCTCTACAAGCGACCGAGAAGACATCAAGATGCTTGTAAAAAACAAGTCGCACTACGTGAGCTATAACCTTTTTGGAACGGTCACAGGGCGTCTTACAACCCAGAGAGACAGCAATCCGATCCTAACTATGAAGGCGAAGTTCCGAGAACTCATTAAACCAACAAACGACTGGCTTGTGTCTCTGGATTACAATGGGGCAGAGGTCAGGACTTTCTTATCTCTCTCAGGACACGAACAACCACAGGAAGACATTCATAGCTGGAATATGAGACACCTCTACGGAGGATCTCCCGTAGATCGTGATGAGGCAAAGGTGAGATTCTTCTCCACCCTCTACAATGTGAACGATATGTCGCTCAACGGCTCTGTTTACAGCCGCGAAGGCGTGCTTTCTGAGTTCTATAAGGGCGGAAAGGTCAACACTCCGACAGGAAGGCAGATTGAAGTAGAACAGCGTAAGGCACTGAGCTACTTGATTCAAAGCACGACATCGGACTTGACCCTAGACCGCGCCGTGGCGCTGGATAAAGCCCTGGAAGACACAAGATCAAAGGTAGCGTTCATCGTTCACGACGAGGTGGTGTTAGACATAGCGGAAGAAGATAAAGAGAGAATCCCAGAACTGAAAGCTATGTTTGAGAACAATAGTTTAGGTAAATTTATGGCTAATATCAAGGCAGGCAAGGACTATGGGAACTTGAAAGAGTTGAAGCTATGATTTCGCTAATAGGCATAGGCGAAGCTGGCTGTAATGTGGTCTCTCTGTTTGAGAACCACAGAGAATACAACTGCTTTTTGTTCTCGGAAGATCAAGAGAACACAAAATACACACGCAAACTATCAAAAGTAGAAAAAGCAGAGGATTGTGAGGGAAAGGCACCCAAACTATCTTCGTATAAGACAAAAGAAGCAATACAAGACAGAGTGCAGGTGTTCCTCTGTGGTTCATCTTTTTCGGCAAACTACACACTTGCAATTCTACAGCAGATAAGAGACAGAGAGATGGACATCTTCTACATCAAACCAGATGTAGACCTCTTGATCGGCAATTCAAAGCTACAAGAGCGAGCAATCTTTGGCATCTTACAGGAGTATGCCCGCTCTGGTTTATTCAAGAGCTTCACAATTTTGTCCAACCCTTCAATTGAGAAGACAATAGGCGAAATCCCAATAAAAAAATACTTTGACACAATCAACAAAAGCATCTACTATGCGGTTCATTACCTAAATGTGTTTGATCATACGACACCGCTTGTAGGCAATCTTTCCAAGCCCTCAGATGTCCAGAGAATCCGCTCCGTAGGCATAGTCTCAGTTGATAAATTAACTGAGAATTGGTACTACAAATTAGAGGAAGATCGTGACGTAGCATACTACTTATGTATAGCAAATGAGCGCTTGGAAACGGACGGAAAACTCCACTCCCGAGTGGTCGAGAGCCTAAAAAACAAACCCCGAAACGCATTCAAAAATGTGACCTATGGAATCTATGAGTCGCCTTACGAAACGGACTTCGGATTCTGCGTGGCTCACACAAATTTCGTTCAAGGACAAAAACTACTTGACAGCAAAGGCTGATCACGTTACTTTATAGATGAGCAAGGGAGAAGCTCACAGACATCCTCCCAAAATAAATACTCTTGACAGGCTATGATCAGAGTGTTACATTAAGATGGTAAGGAACGCTTACTATACTATACCCAACAACAAGGAGACTACAATGGGAATTAACATGGAGCTAATGCGGAAGAAGCTCGCCGCACTACGAGGAAATGGAAAGAGCGACAGGGCAAGTGTCTGGTTCAAGCCAGAAGAAGGCGACACTGATGTGCGAATTGTCCCTGCCTCAGATGGAGATCCACTTAAGGAAGTTTTCTTCCACTATAACATTGAAGGACACCGCGGCGGCGTTATGTGCCCTAAGCGTAACTTTGGTGAGGCGTGCCCAATCTGTGATTTCGCTTCACAGCTATGGAAGGACGGCACCGAAAACAATGACGAGGAGACCAAGAAGCTTGCTAAGTCTCTCTTCGTTCGTAATCGTTACTTCTCACCAGTAGTGGTGCGAGGACTTGAGAGCGAGGGCGTGAAGGTTTATGGCTACGGCAAGCAGGCTTATGAGCTTCTGTTGGGCTACATCCTAGACCCCGAGTATGGCGACATCACCGACCCACAGGGCGGCACTGACATCACTATCACCTACACAAAGCCGACTGCTCCGGGTGCTTACCCGAAGACAAACATGAAGATGCGTCGTAACACCAGTTCGCTTCTACCGGACGCCGATGCTATCCCCGGTCTGCTACAGAACATGCCCGACATCGATGGACTATTCACACGTCACACTCCTGATGAGGTGTCAGCAATTCTTGATAGTATGCTCTCTGGCGATAAGTCGGCAGAGGGTCGGTCAAGAGAGACAACCCAGTACAACCAGGGCGGTAAGTCCAGTGTTGATAAGGCATTCAACGATCTAATGGCTGGCTAGTAAAAGCTCCAAGCTCCAGTCTGCCCCCACCCCTAAAAAGGTGGGGGTTTTCTGTTGCGCCTTTGACGCTTCTGTGTTATAATTACTAATGGGCTTTGTCCCAAAATTAAATAAAAATAAAGAAAAGAAAAGTTAAAAACAAGGAGAACTTAATGGCTAAAGCAAAAGCTAAGGCTGGACGTGTATCTATGTCCGATCTTAGAGCGATGATAAATAAAAAGGCAGGTCGCAATGTCGCTCACGACCTCCGAGAAGATAATCCCACAGAAGTAAAGCAGTGGATCCCAACAGGATCCCGATGGCTTGATTCTATCGTTTGTAAGGGAAAATACGCTGGCATTCCTGTCGGCAAGGTAACAGAGTTGGCTGGCTTAGAAGCGACAGGCAAGTCGTTCTTGGCAGCCCAGTGCGCAGCAAACGCACAGAAGATGGGGATTGGAGTAATCTACTTTGATTCCGAGTCCGCGATTGATCCAACCTTCTTGGAGAAGGCTGGGTGTGATATTGGGGCTATGATGTATGTTCAGGCTCAATCAGTAGAGTTTGTGCTTGAGACCATAGAAGAGCTATTGGGAGCAGCCGACGAGCAACTGCTATTTATTTGGGACTCTCTGGCATTCACCCCGTCAGTTTCAGATGTAGCAGGCGACTTCAACCCTCAATCATCAGTAGCAACCAAGGCTCGCATTCTTGCGAAGGCGATGTCAAAGTTGGTTATTCCACTCGCAGACAAGAAGGCTACGTTCCTTGTTCTCAATCAGTTGAAGACTAACATCCCACATGGACCCATGGCACGCCAGATTGCGATGACCACGCCTTACATCACCCCAGGCGGAAAGGCTATGCACTATGCTTACTCTCTCCGCATCTGGCTTACAGGTCGTAAGAGCAAGGCAGCCTATGTGCTTGATGATAATGGTTTCCGAATTGGTTCAGAAGTCAAGGTCAAGCTTGAAAAGTCTCGTTTCGGAACACAGGGTAGAACTTGCACATTCCGAATCTTATGGGGAACAGAATCAATTGGTGTGCAGGACGAAGAGTCGTGGTTTGAGGCTCTGAAGGGCTTTATGACTGTTGCAGGCTCTTGGTATACCTTGACACGCGGAGAGTACTCTAAAAAGTTCCAGCCCAGCAAATGGGTTGAGATCCTACAGAATGATCCAGAGTTTAAGCAGCACGTTATGGATTTTATGGACGAAGTAGTAGTCCAGAAGTTCGACAAGCGTGAAGGCGAAGCATCAGATTTCTATGAAGTAGATGCTGGGGTAGACAAAGCCTCTTGACAGACAGCCTCCAGCCCGTTATATTATGGGCTGGAGGTAATCTATGAAGCGTGTACTCGTAATCGACGCCCTCAATATGTTTTTGAGGGCGTTTATTGTTGATCCCAGTCTATCTAACCACGGACAGCCAATTGGCGGGATCAAGGGATCTATCAAGATCCTACAGAAACTGGTTAGAATGACAAATCCAAATGAGATTGTGATTTGTTGGGACGGACCAAACGGATCTCAAAAGCGCAAGGCTATGAATTCGTCTTATAAGGAGGGTCGGAAGCCCCTACGCCTGAATCGTTCTGTTCACAATCTAACAGAGAACGAAGAGATACAAAATAAAGTCTGGCAGCAAATGCAGATTATCGAGTATCTAAACCAGATGCCCATCATCCAGCTTATTCTTGACAGAGTTGAGGCTGATGACATCATCTCTTATGTCTGCAATTCATCGCACTACAAGGGTTGGCAGAAAGTGATTGTCTCAAATGATAAAGACTTTTTACAGCTTTGTGACGAAGAGACTGTAGTTTATCGCCCGACCACAGATAAGATCGAAACCAAGAAGACTGTGATTGAGTCTATGGGAGTCCATCCCACCAACATGGCGCTCGCACGCGCTATGGATGGAGACGCCAGCGACAATCTTCCTGGCGTCAATCGTGTTGGGATGAAGACGATCGCCACCAAGTTGCCGTTTATGAAAGACGAGCGAACCATCACGATCGATGAGCTACTTGATTACTGCGAGAGCATTGATTCAAAGCTGAAAGTCTACAAGAACATTTCAGAGTCAAAAGAACTAATTGAACATAACTACCAGATGATGCAGTTGTATTCTCCCCTCATCTCTGTCCAGGGCAAGCAAACCATTGACTATGCCCTTGAGAACTTTGAGTGCGAGTTCAACAAAACCGAACTGCTAAGGCTTATGATGAACGATGGGTTCGGAGAACTCAACTGGGAAGAACTAAAGGGATTCCTTAATAGAATTTCTAGGGAATGTAAAGAGAAATAACACTATTTACTACCGAGGTGTAGTAAATGGAAAATCAATTCTCAAAGTTTGTAGATAAGAAAGACTTCTTCTTTCAGCTAGGTCAAAAAGATGCCCAGGACGGAAAACATAGATCTCGTGAAGAGATTTCTATGCTTGCTGATGTCGGTCAGATCTCAGAAGATCATTACCAAGAGTATCTATCAGGTCGTCAGGCTGGAGAAGAAGATTCCCATTACTATGAAGACTTATACGAACTTGATGAAGAAAACCTTCTAAACTTTGTAAATGAAGAAGAGGTCGAGCTAGACGAAAAGAAGAAAAAGAAATCAAAAGGCAAGAAAGACGCTTGCTACCACAAGGTTCGCGGTCGTTATGATGTGTGGCCTTCTGCTTATGCAAGCGGGGCTCTCGTTAAGTGCCGCAAAGTCGGCGCTGCAAACTGGGGCAACAAGTCAAAGAAAAAAGAAGGCTTGGAGTTAGATGACAAGCTTCTTCAAATCATCAAAGAAGAGTATCAGACAGTTCTATCCGAAAAAAAAAAGCTAACGGCTAAACCTTCTTCCGAGAGTAGCCTTAAAGACTGGTTCGGTCGCAAAGGTGCTCCCGGTAAGAAGGGCGGCTGGGTTGATTGCAACACTTGCCGCAAGGATAAGAAGACAGGAAAGAAGAAATGCTCACCCTGCGGTCGTTCAGGTGACGAAAAGAGATCAAAATACCCTTCATGTAGACCCACCCCCGGCGCATGTGGCAAGAGAGGAAGTTGGGGCAAAAAGTCTAAGGGAGGCAAGAAGGGATGAAGTTAACAGAATCATATATCAAACAGGTTATTAGAGAAGAGTACGAAGCTCTTATGGCTGAGAAAAAGAAGAAAGCCTGTAAGCCTGCGAAGGGCAAACGCTTTGCTAAGCGCGTAAATGGTAAGTGCCGCTCATACGGACAATCAGGTCAAGCCAAGGGAGGCGGTGATCGCATTCGTCCAGGCACAGCCAAGGGCGATGCTTACTGCGCACGATCCGCAAAGATCAAGAAATGTAAGAATCCACCTTGCGCCAACGCACTATCACGAAAGAAGTGGAAGTGTCGCGGTTCTAAGTCTATGAAATAAGTTAGGCAGCGTCAAGAGTAAAAATAAAGCGTAACTCGCCTTGACTTTTTATCTAGGTGTGTTATATTTAGTAGTGCGAGACCAAGGAGTGTTATGCTTGCACACAAGGCAGACTTTGGAAGGTACGGAAAATCCTTCCAAGAGGGGTTGGTTCAACTTATTTTTGAGGACCGACCCTTCGCAGATCAAATAACCGAAGTTCTAGATGTTGAGTTTCTAGAACTTGAATACCTACGCACATTTGTTGCGAAGATAGTTCATTACAGGACAAAGTACGGGAAACATCCATCCACAAATGCGATGATCTCTATCTTGCGGACAGAACTTGACCGCGAGAGCGAAGTAACACAGCAACAGGTTCGTGATTACTTTGCGAGAGTCCATACAAATGAGATAGCAGACGACATAGATTACATCAAAGAGACCTCCTTGGACTTCTGCCGCAAGCAGAAACTAAAGGAAGCTATGATGAAGTCTGTTAACCTTCTACAGACCTGTTCTTTTGATGAGATCTCAAAGGTAATTAACGATGCCCTAAAGCTGGGCTCTGAGAATAACTTTGGTCACGACTTTATCGCAGACTTTGAAGAGCGCTACAAGCCTAAGTTCAGGCTTCCAGTTACAACAGGATGGAAAGAGATTGACACTATCACAAGTGGCGGACTTGGTAGAAATGAGCTTGGCGTCGTTATTGCCCCTACTGGCGCAGGTAAGTCTATGGCTCTTGTTCACCTTGGATCTCAAGCTATTAAAGAGGGCAAGACTGTTGTTCACTACACTCTGGAGTTGCAGGATACGGTTGTTGCTTGTCGCTATGACTCTTGCATCACACAGTATCCTTTGTCCGATCTCACAAACTTCAAAGACGAGATCTTTGAAGAGATTAAGAATCTTGACGGAACTCTAATCGTCAAGGAATACCCAACCAAGTCAGCTTCTACGAACACCATCAAGGCACACCTTGCCCGTCTAGTAAAGAGGGGCATAACGCCCGGTCTAATCATCGTAGACTACGCAGATTTGTTGAGACCCATCGTAGTGCGGAAAGAAAAAAGAACGGAACTGGAGTCAATCTACGAGGAGCTACGAGGACTCTCTAACGAGATGAACTGCCCTGTCTGGACTGCCTCGCAGACCAACCGCTCTGGTCTAAATGCTGAAGTTGTTACAATGGAGCAGATCTCTGAGGCATTCAACAAGTGCTTCGTCGCTGACTTCATCTGCACACTATCTCGCACGATTGAAGACAAGCAGAACAACAAAGCAAAAATGTTTATTGCTAAGAATCGTAACGGACCCGATGGAATCGTTTACGATCTCTTTATGGACACTTCCAGCGTAAACATCAAGATGTTGCCTAAGCCGATTGTTCCAGCAGGCATAGGACCACAAATAGCAACCAGCCCGGTCGCCATTGATGCTAAGGGACAAAAAGAAATACTAAAAAACAAATATGATAAATTCAGAAAGCTAAGGAGTAAAGCAAAATGAAAACACACATTCGTAGATTTAAGTTATCAGACACATTTATTGAGCAATACCGAGAGCGACAAGTTCCCTGGGGACCTCTCGGCTATGTTACATTCAAGCGCACCTATGCACGCCGCTTGAGTGAGTTTGACGAGGAGGCAACCGGAACAGAAGAGTGGTTCCAGACCTGCCGCCGCGTTATTGAGGGAATGTTTGAGATGCAGAAGCAGCACGTTTACAAGCTAGGTCTTGAATGGAACGATGCTAAATCACAAGCGACAGCGAAGGATGCCTATGAGCGTCTATTCACCCTCAAATGGACACCCCCCGGTCGTGGCTTGTGGATGATGGGCACCAAGTTCGTAAATGATCGCACCGCTGCTGGTCTATTCAACTGCGCCTTCCGTTCAACCCGAGAACTAAACACCAAGGGTGGCTACTTGTTCTCTTGGATGATGGACGCCCTTATGTTGGGCATCGGCGTTGGATTTGACACCCTCGGTGCTGGAACACTCACAGTCCAGAGACCAGAGTTTACAAATGAAACTTTTGTGATTCCTGACTCTCGCGAGGGCTGGGTAGATTCAGTCAAGATCCTCCTAAATGGTTTCTTCTATGGCGCCAAAGTTCCTACTTTTGACTACTCTGCGATTCGCCCCTATGGGGCACCTATCCACGGCTTCGGCGGAACATCAAGCGGCTCTGGACCTCTTGAAGAGCTACACGCAAGCCTAGCTGAACTCTACACAGCGCGTTTTGGAAACCCAATCACATCCGTAGACATCGTAGACACCGAGAACCTGATCGGTCGCTGCGTTGTCGCAGGAAATGTTCGTCGTTCTGCCGCTCTTGCGCTTGGAAACCACGAAGATCTTGATTACCTACAGATGAAGAACGATCCAGAAAAGCTTGCTCACCATCGCTGGGGTTCAAACAACTCTTTCCACGCTATCGTTGGTCAGGACTACACTTGGCACGCCGAGCAGTCACAGAAGAACGGAGAGCCCGGCTACATTTGGCTAGACAACGCTCGCACCCGTGGTCGCTTTGCTGATCCTCCGAGAGATGATGATAAAAACGTTATGGGTTTCAACCCGTGCGTTGAGCAGCAACTAGAAGATGCCGAGCTTTGCTGCCTTGTTGAGACTTTCCCGGCTAAGCACGAGACTTACGAGGATTACCTCGCAACTCTCAAGATTGCCTACCTTTACGGAAAGACAGTTACGCTCGCCAACACACATTGGGCTGAGACTAACGCAAAGATGTTAAAGAACCGCCGCATCGGACTTTCCCAGTCTGGTGTCGTTCAAGCATTCAACAAGTTTGGTCGCCGTAAGCTAATGGAATGGTGTGATAGTGCTTATGAGCACGTAAAAGGACTTGACGCAAAGTATTCTGATTGGCTTTGTATTCCAAAGTCTGTCCGAATGACGAGCATCAAGCCTTCCGGCACAGTCTCTCTCCTAAATGGTTCAACTCCAGGCATTCATTATCCCGAAGATGAGTTCTACATCCGTCGCATTCGCTTTGCGGCTGATAGCGACATGCTGCCTGCTCTTGAAGAAGCTGGCTACAAGATTGAGCCAGACCATTACTCACCAAACACTATGTGTGTTGAGTTCCCGGTCCACGAAGAGCATTTCGTCAAGGGCAAGAGAGAGATTACGATGTGGGAGCAGCTTGAAATTGCCGCACAATACCAGCACTACTGGGCTGATAACTCTGTGTCTATCACGGTTACTTTCAAGCCAGAAGAAGCAGAGCACCTCAAAACTGCTCTTGAAATGTATG
>UEXM01000644.1_pt1 | contig 35362 bp, 24 predicted proteins | sample 1796661 | NCBI WGS metagenome assembly UEXM01 (sample SAMEA4772469, study PRJEB27181) | metagenome
ATTAAAACCTAGAGCGGGTAACGAAAAAGGTATATCCGGTGCACCTGTTCCACCTTCCGGCGGTGCACCTCCGGCTGCAACTAGTGGTGCGCCACCACCTCAGCGAGCACCAGTCAGACAACTACAAGTAAACCCGAATACGCCGGGTTTAACCCTTGACCAACAAATGAGAGCAAAGTTTGGTAATGCATCTCCTGAAACAGTACAAAATGTAATGTCTAGATTACCTCGACCACAATACCATCCTCAGCAAGCGCAAGTGCTTTACCCCGGAGAAACCCAAGTACCACCAGTTGGTGTAGTATCTTCTCAGAGACAACGAGAGTTTCAACAAAATATGGGTGACCCCTACCAACGTTTTCTTTCTGACTATCCTACTAAAAGTAAAGATGGGCATAATGCTGCTATGGATAGATTAATCAAAGCGGTAGAAATATTACAAATAGAGGATGCTCGAAAAGATGATGAAATTATCAAGCATTTACCTTCCAATAATTTAAGCGTGGATTCTATTACAGACATTCTTTACTTAGCGAAAATGCTAGACATTACATCTATGGATGTTAGTACAATATTAAACACTAAGGGCGATTGGGAAAGAATATCTAAGACATACGGCTATTCCGATAGAGTAGTTAAAGTGGTCAAGGTTTCATTCGGGGGTGTCTAAATGGGTAAGGTCTATGTGATTAGAAAAGAAGCATCTACGTCAGCCTTTCCTTCAACTTCTCAGGCTCAGGTTGCACTGAGTACTGCTGGACCACAAGTTATGCTAACACCCGGTAGTGGAAATCGCCCCGATGCAGCATCTTTCGGACCTGCGCAATTTGATGATAAAGGTAAACAAATAAGCGGCACAGGAGAATACGGTCCACAAGGCTCTTATCAAAATAGATTTGCTCAATTTGGGGATAAATATGGTCATTTGGCTAGATACGGATTGGCGGGTCTTGGGGCAGTAAACTCATTTTACAATACTACTGCAAGTGGAGAGCCGGGTGCTTTGAGCGCGGCTGCAAGCGGGGCTTACACCGGATGGTTAGGTTCAGGAGGGGCTGAAAGAGGTGCCGCAAACTTAGGAAGTCGATTCGGTGCACGTTTAGATAGAAGAAATACTACTGGCGCTCAAGAAGACGAAAACACAACCGTACCTATAATCGCCTCTCCAAAACAAATATCACCGACTAATGCTGCTATGGAATCTTTACGAGAAGAAAGCAGAAGACAAAATTGGTTTAATGATAATAATAATTACCATCCAATGGTTGCTTTACGACAGGAGTACACATGAGTAAGAATAAGAAAGAAATAGACACTTTCATTCTTAATATGGATACGGAGATGTCTAAGAAATCCTTCAAGTACTTTTTTGTAGATATGCTAGGTTTCTTGTATAATCACCATCACGAATCTTGGAAAGAAGGATTAGAGGAATCTCAGTATTTTTGCGTTAAAGCGTCGAGAGACCACGGAAAATCTGTTTTCTTTATGATGTATGCTTTATGGTTAGCAGCATTCAAACCTAATACTCACGTTATGATATTCTCTCATTCTCTTGAACAAACTCTTGAACACATGCGCTTTGTACGTAATATTATAGAAGGGAACGATATATTAAGACATTTGAAACCTCAAGGCAAACCTTGGGCTAAATCTTACTTTGAGTTTTCCAATGGTAGTCGTATGATGGCGAAGTCGGTCGGCGGTGCTACACGTGGTTTCCACCCTGACATTGTTGTATGTGACGATATTCTATGGGGTACTACTGCAAGTGAACTTGCTAAAACAGCAGATTGGTTTTACGGTGTTTTGTTACCTGTACTTCACCATAGTAGTAAGTTAATGATGGTGGGAACTCCTTTCAGTTACAACGATTTATACGCTGAATTAGAACAAAAAGAAACTTTTAGAGTAGAAACTTATCCAGCGATAAATGCAGAAGGAATAGCACTATGGCCTGAAAGATGGGATTTAGAATCTTTAGAGAAAAGAAGAATGTCTATGCCCGCTATACAATTTAGCCGTGAGTATCTATGTGAACCGATTCACGATGTAGCGAGTATGTTTCCCGGTCCATTATTAGAAAAATGTAGAGACCCTAAACTTGTTTTAATTGACAGGGCTGAAACTTTTTATGACGAAGAGGGCGAAGCAAACGGAGTCTTTGGTCAACATTTCATAGGGCATGACCCCGCTATATCATCTGATAAAAATGCCGATTTTACCGCTATAACTGTAATGCGACAAAAACCCGGTGATGCGACAAAAGAAATAGTTCACGTAGTGCATGAGAGAGGTATGTCTTCTATGGCTCAGAAAAGAATGATGGTATTACTAAATAGTCGATTTAGTCCTGATTTAATTCAACTTGAAGGTAATAACTTTCAACGTATGTTAGAACAAGAAATGAGAGAATTAAGAGCAGATATGCCGATTAGAGTATTTATGACTACTCGTACTCGTAAAGAGTCGTTGTTTATGAGTTTATTACTCGCATTTGAACAAGGCCACATCAAATTACCATATGGTGATGAAAGAAGTAGAACTTACACTCACAAAGTTGAGCAAGAGTTGAATAGATTCGGAATGCAGAAAAATGGTAAACTAGAAAGTGTAGGCGTACACGATGACTTGGCGATGAGTTTAGCACTAGCAAATTGGGCATCTAAGGAGTTCAAGGGTAGCGTTACACTCTTAGATGATTACATGCCCGGATTTGATGAGTGGTTTAAGGGTGGAAGCAAAAAAGACTCTCTAATGGTACCGTAGGTGAAGAAGATGAATAATACAATAATGAAAGATGAATGGGAAAATAATACTTTTTGGATAGAAAATTGGGTGTACTGGAGTTCTTAAAATGAATACTTTTTCTAAGAATAACGATGGTTGGTTTGAAGCCAATTTAGGTTATTCTGCAACTGACTTAGTATATCGACTTAGAAAGGCTAGAAGAAGTAACAAAGATGAAAAAGAGTTTATTGATAAAGCCATAGAAGATATACGGGCTATGAAAAGTATGGAATTAGATGCTACTCTAAAAATGCATAGTTGGTGTGAACAGTACTCTAACGTAATAAAAGAATTAGGAGTGTCTGATAATAACATGAAAGCCTTGAGAAAGTTTGGCGACTCTCGTAGAGTTAGTTTACAAAGAGCCTGTCATCAATGGCAGAAATCAGACGATGCTTTGAAGATGCTTGAAGAATACGAAGACGTGTGGCAAGACGAACAGAAAAAAGCATGGGTGGCTGCAATGGACGGTAAAAGAGATGCAAGGAAAGTATGGAAAAGTACACTTCATCAAATGGATAGACTAAATGAAAAAGACCGAGAGGCGTTAGTAAAAAGTGCTGAAATACTTTTAGAAAAAGGTACTATGAGCGGTAGAACGTTATTTGCTAATCTTTACGATAGAAATATATTACACAAAAGTATGACATCTATGAAATTAGCGAAATTACTCAGTATGTATGGAGAAGAAGTAGATATTATGGCCGGGGCATCTAGAGGCACATTTGTAAAAATGGATAGAACTGGATTAATCATAAAAGACCCATGGGCGTATGCTGCGGGTTTCTTAGATGCAGACGGGTATATCACAATTACAGGAAGAGGTGAACCTAGAGCCGGATTCATTGCCACTGGTTCAAGAGGTAAAGTGCATTGTGAACAATTACAAAAAACTCTAGATTGTGGCGTTTTACAATTAGACCAAAAAATATACAAAGATAATCAAAGAAGTCAACATAGACTACAATTTTATTCTAAGGCAGATATTAGAAAATTATTGAAAGGTATACTACCGTTTTTAGAAATGAAGAAAACTCAAGCAAAAGCGGTTTTAGCATACATAGAAGAAAACGATGGGTTGAAGAAAGAAGAATTAAAGAAAGTTGTAAGATACTACAATTGGAGCGATGATACCAATAAGTCGAATGCTCTCCTTTCAGAATGGGGCGTACAAGCCGACGATATAACAAAGTGGGCGGAGGCGATATAATATGGCAGAAGAACAAGGAAGAATAGGTAAATTAATTTCTGCGTTAGGTAGTCCATTCAGAAGTAGAACTACTCCTGAACCGCAAATGCCCCTATACACAACTGGTATTCAAGAACCTGTATTAGCGCAGGGTATTACTATTCCGGCGCTTTATGCTGTATCGCAAGAAAACTTAATTCTTAGAACTGTAATTTCTAAACTAGGGCAAGAGATATTCAGAAGAGGCTATTATTGGGAAAAGAAGTTTCAGCACAAGTGTAAAGATTGCGGTGAAGAATACAGTCACGAAATAGATGCTTGTAAGTTATGCGGAGGAGAAGTAAAACAACCTGACGTACAACAACTAATCTACCCTAAGTGGTTATTAGAACAACAAAACTCTATGGAACAAGATTTCATGCACGTGTTGCAAGAAATAGAAAGAGATTTAGAAATAGTAGATGATGCTTTCTTAATCTGTGTAAAAGAATATTTCGTAGACCCCGAAACATCTGACATTAAGTTTTACAGGGTTAAAGAATTGATTAGAGGCGACCCTATCTTTATGAGAATTATATCTGATAAACGTGGTGTGCGAGGTGGTAGATACAAAGTTTGTCCTCTTCATAGAGACCAAATTTCTTACCCCGGCCAAGATGACAAGTGTGAAGTCTGCGGTAATAATATGCAAGAAGCACACTATGCAAATATGGCTGGTAGCGGTAAAACCCAGTATTACTTAGAAGGAGAAGTAATACATATTAGTAAATACAATCCATCTAAATTGTATGGTAGAAGTCCTGTGAATACAATGTGGAGACAGGCTATGACGCTTACTGCAATGGATAATTACATGTATACTTCGTATCAGAAAAGAAGAAGTCCAAAAGGAATTATTTCTGTAACCACAGATAATTTAGAGTCAATGAAATCGTTTTGGAAAGGTGTAGATGAGAAAATGGAAAGAGACCCACACTACATACCTAAAATTGGTATTGAAAGCCAAACTGGTAGAGGCGGTGTGAATTGGGTAAAGTTCATGGATACGTTAGAAGAGATGCAATATATTCCTGTTAGAGATGAGATGCGTAATAGAATAGCGGCATTCTTTGGTGTAAGTAGCATCTTTATGATTGATAGCGGAAAATCCGGTGGATTAAATAACGAAGGTATGCAAATACTTGTAACTAACAGGGCTGTTGAGTTTGGTCAGAAAGTCTACACGCAAGTTCTATTTCCTAGAATGTTAAGACAAATGGAAGTAACAGATTGGAAGTTGACTCTTTATCCGAATGAAGAAGAAGATGAGATTACTCGATTACGAAGAGATGAGATGGAAGTTAACCTTGCACAAAGAATGATGATGCTTGGATACAAGCCTGAATTAATGGAACAGGGAGATAGAGATATACGATTTACTTATCGACAGATGAATGAGCAACAAGATGGCGCACCTCCGATGCCGCCGGGAATGCAACCGCCTCAAGGAATGTCACCCGGAAGCGGTGGCCCAATGGCTCAACAAATGGGCGCAAGTCCTCCGGGTTTGTTGGCTAATGCGATGCCACCATCACAGCCCGGTGGTGAGGGTATGGGTATCCGTACTCCAAGAGGACCAGCCTCTCCTCAAAATAGAGGAAGTCCGGGTATTGGGTCACCAGTAACCAGTGTTCAACAACGCGGTCCTCCTAATTCAGTTGCGCAGAACAATTCTCGCGCTTTAATGAACTCTAGACGGATAAAAGGCGCATAATTAAAGTAGCATCGCATACACGCAAATGGTAGTGAACCACATGGACTTATTGAAAATGCATCCAATGGCTAGAAAAATGACTGCACATAACGAGGCTTTTACTAAGGCTTTAGAAGATGGTAATGCAGATGACGCACGCCAACATCTAAATGAATTATTAAAGTATGCAAGTAACATGGAAACAGACTTAGAGTTTGCAATACAGAAAGCAGAAACAGAAGTAGTTACTCCTGAAAATGGATGGGAACACAGAAGCCCAGTTCTAAAGTTTAACAAAACTGGTTCTAACTTCGACCCTTCAATGAGAGATAGACAATTAAAAGGAACAATTATGTCTTCGAGAACTAATTCACAAATGAAGCCAGCAAGAGGCACATACGGACGTTATTCTCCCGGTAACTGAGGCTTTAGAATGGAAGAAGATGTAACTGGGCGTTTAATGAATGCTCTAATTTCTAAAATGGAAACCATGGATAGAGACATTCAATCTGTTCGTGCTGAAAATGCCATGCTACGAAAAGCAATAGATAATCCGCAAATAATTTTGAGAAAAGCAGGTTACGTGCCTTATTCTACACCATTGTCGGAAGATGTTACTGTTGATGCCTTTAGAGCAGATATGGAAACATCATCAGGTACTATACTCAAACAAGATGAAAATAACCCTGATAAATATTCTAACGAACAGATTCACGAAATGAGTTGGGACGATATACATGAAATGGCAGACCAGCATAGAGAAGTAAAGGAGATGTATTAATGAAACCTAGATATGAAGCGGCCTCACCTAAGGCATATGAGATGTTAAGAAAAGCAGAAGAAATAGCAGAGAGACTAGATACTCTTGAAAAAGAAGCAAAGTGTCCTTCTTGTGGTATGAAAAAAATGGATTGTATGATGAAAACGGGATGCACCTCTATGAAGAAAGGCACTCATCACAAAGAAACAAGTTTTGGTACACAGCCGGAAGGTGTACAATTTAACATAGAAACTGGTGGTCAAACATACAACGCTTTCTATCACACAAATCAAAGTCTTTTAGATTCAGAAGATATTGCTAACAAAGGTGCATCTAGTGAAAGTGTTAATTTAGACACTTTGAAAGTTAACACCCATGATACAGTAGACCGTCTTGTTGAGGGATAAGATTGAATAAAGTGTACGTCAAGAAAGGCGTTGCACAAATGGACCCATGTAAAATGTGTGGTGCAACTGCATACGAAGGTTGTAAACAAGCAAGGGGACTTTCACTTAGAGATTGTCCTTATTACCAAAGGTACAATACCGGAGGCTGAGAGGGAATGTCATGGAAGAAGATGCGATACAAGTTTACATCAGACACCGTACTGAATTGCTAAAAGCAATTTACGATAATACTCCACCGGAACAAGAGGTCGGAGATTATCTAATTTCTAAGATGAACTTAGAGAATCATAACATCACATATGAGAAAATAGATGTTGACGTTGTGTGCGATTCTTTTAGTGAATATATTTTATCTAAGGCTAAAGAGAAAAAAACAGAGTTTGGCACAATGCACAACTTTAGACCAGCGATGGCTAAATCATATGGTACAGACCATAATTACCGTGATAGAGTAAAACGGGCTTTTAACGAAAATGATAATAAAAAGTATAATTATCCGCTACATAGTCCACAAAAAGATGGTGAGAAATATGGTCCATATCGTGCAAGAAATATGATTCCACACACAATGAAACATTCTATGTGGCCCGAAATTAATCCTTTTAGAATTGCCTTCGATGGTGGCAAAGAAGGGCGGGATAATTTACGTAGTAATATACCAGCATCTATTGAACCTGTAATATTCCCAGCATCACACTACTTAGATGCTAACCCGTTTGATGAGAAACACCATCCAGTTCGTAAAAGAAGAGTCGATACAGGAATGCCTGAGTGGGAAAATATGTTGAGAGAATACTATCTTTCGGATAATAAGTGGGCTGAAAAGGGTATGGAGATAGAAAACGCCCACAAGTTAGACTACAATGAAAGAGATAGAGATAAAGACCACGGTGTTTATCATGGTGTAAACAAAAACAGAAAATCAAGACAACTATCTTTCTTAGGTGGTAATGATGGGCATGAAAGTGATACTAAACACCAGCATACTCTAAGGTTAAGAGACTTCAAAAAATGGCAAAAAGAAAATCCTAAACTTGTAAAAGAGTTAGAAAGTCAAGATATGGATTTAGAAGAAGCCCATTTTAACGATAGAATGAAAAAATTAGATAGTAATGATATTTTTACAGAAACAATAGAGCCGAAAATTAGTGATAATCCTTATGATGATTTAGATGCAAGGGGTAGGTCTACTTTAGCCGATGCAGAAAAAATACCTCATGGTCATGGTATGGGTTGGGATACATGGAATAAAGGATTAGAGTTTTTATCTCCAAAAGAAAGAAGTTTAGTTATAGAACATGTAGATAAATACGGTACAGACAACCCAGCGCATCAGTCTGTTACTTTACCCGATGGTCAAAGAATACACATGCATAGAATAAAAGCCAATATGCAAATGAGAAATAATGCAGAGGTAGACCATTGGACTAGAAGTCAAAAGCATCCGGGCGCTAATAAGGCTAAACATATAGAAGCAGATACTGATAATACTAGACTCGGAACAGAAGGAATGGTAGCCAAAGCGCTGCAAGGAGTTTATCTAAAAGATGGTTTTGTACACGAAGGTGAGCCTTATTCGTATGTAAAAGACAAAAAAGGTAAAGAAAAAAGAATAAAAAATTATGACGAAACTGCTTACCAACATCTTATGAATAAAATAGAAGACCACTATGAAGGTGATAAATTATTAGAACATCTTGAAGCGGGTGAACATGGACCAGCGCAAAGAAACTTACCACCTTTTAGCCCAAGTGATATTAAAGAGTATGAAAAAGTTTTGAAAGAAGGCGGTACTCTAAAAGAGGCTTTTGCTAAAAAATTATCAGATGGAAGTCATATTCTCTTGAGTCCCGACGGCTTACACAAACTTGTGGGTTATAATGAAGGGGATTTATCACCATCTATGCATCCTATGTTTAAGGGGCAAAAAGAACCTTTTTTATCGAAAGACGTGATGAAAAGGGTGAAAGAAGAATTACAAGCACACATGGGTATTGCTGAAATGTCTAAACCTATAAGAAACGCATTAACTACGTTTAGAACTCCGCATGGTCCACGAAAAGATAATCCTTTATTGAAAGAAGGTGACGAAAAACATTTTTATGACCATGACGGAAAGTATAGAACCTTAGCGTATCCTTTCTCACACGCTTTTGCAAACGTTGGGGGTCACGGTAGACCTATCACTACACTAGCAGAAATCTTACATGATTTCAAAGCGCACGATTTTGAAGGAAATATATCTGCTTTAGGAGAAAAAGCAGAAGGTGGAAGGTTAGAAGCCAATCCTAAAACAGTGGGCGCATACGGGCATTTACATTCTCATTACTTAGAAAATGGAGTAAGTAATCACACAAGTGCTCTAGGTATATTATCAAAAACAGATGCTACTGTACATTCTCAAAATAAAACTGGTAGTAAAGTCGGTAAAGGTAGAAACAACAAAACTAACAGTTCTGACCACGACCATACCCGTTCACCGGGTTTAGCGCCAATATTAGAATACGGGGATGAAGAAGAAGAAGGTTGGACTGGTATTGAAGGAAAGAGTCGCACTAACAAAGAGTTAGATAAGAAAAATATTTTTTCATATAATCCGTATACAGCGACTAGCAGTGTGGGTAAAGAGGAAACTTCAATCAATATGTTAGCGGGCCATTCGCATTTACTTTCTACTATAAATCGTAGAGCCTCAGCACCTAATTCACCTGCTAATAATTTTCTTAGATATGCAGATATAGAAAACAACCCTAGTTTTCTTTCTACCGCAGATGAATTAAATAAAGTAATGACTAATCTCCCTACTGCGCCTAAAAAGAATGTAGCGGATGTAGTGAGCGGAAAAGACATAGAAGATTTAGAGATGTTGCAAAACGAATTAGACATAGAAGAAGATGGGGCGGGAGATTCTGAAATCATAACTTCTTTGCGAGACAAAATAAATGAAATTAAATCTAACATAGAGATGAAAGAAAAAAGAGCAAGAGAGTATGGTAAACAAGCCAAAAAACTTGGTGACTTTGGTGGTGTGAGAAATATGATGGAACAGGCTCATACCGATGATAGACAAGCAGTTGCTGAATATTTTAGAACAAAAATAAAACCCGCGATTGAAAAAGAACATGCTAATGCATTTCACCCTGATAATCCAAAAGCGTTACTCAATACGTTAAGGGGAGTAAAAGATGCACAGCGAGGTCTTTACATGGATGGAGACCATGGTATATCTATTCGCGCTCATCATTATTCTAAGAAAGAAGAAGATATGTCGTCCGACACTCATTACAATTTAGCAAATCAAATGAAAACTTTAGGTCCATTAACAAATAACGTAATTGACCCAAGTAAACATGGGGTGCAAGATATATTAGAAATGTTAGATTTACCTAACGACGATGCTCATAAAGAACATGTTCAAAAATATTTACAAACTTTATCCGGTCCAGTACACGCTTACAGCATAGGTCAACTTGCCACAATGAGCGGCCTTGATGGTAACCCGATGCAATGGAATCCGAAAGATAAAGAAATGTTTGAAGGAAAAGGACACGGTGATGTTCACACTCACTTAGATAATGTATTGAGAGAAGGACAGGCTAGTTTTCCACCTTCAAGGCCAGCAGGTCCACACAAAAGAGCAATGGTAGATTTCAAAAGAAATCCTATATACAATGCTTTAGGGTTTTTACATCAAAATGCAAGAAATGAAATGAAGTTAGGAGGATATGGTTTACAATACCATCAAGCGCCAACACCATTGACTAAACTTAGCAAAGTTCCTAACGCTCATAATAGAAGCAATGAAGGAACGCTATTACATCAAAGTCAGAGAGGACACTCATCATTAGAATACCATCACGCAAGAAGAAAAGATATTGCAAGTAATATTCTTTCTTTTGATACTAGCCCCGATATCGATTTGAAACCAAATGCAGCCGTTGCTACTAAGAAAGAAATAGGTTGGATGACAGCGCCAGTAAAACCTCTTAGAAGTTTAGAAGGGGCTGTACCGCAAGACCACTTTACTAGCGGTTTGATGGATTGGGGATGGAGCGGCCAAGCAGAAATAGGTGCAGAACATGATTACAATGGAAATATTAGTGTTGGTACAAATACCTCAGAAGAAAAGTTTCATTCTCTACCGTTAACATATTTACAATCTTTACACAAAGATACGCATTCACCTCAACACGTTGAATCTATGTTAACAAACGCAGAGCCATTTCAACAAAATCCTACCCAGTTAACTCAAGACCCTACTGGTCAAATGCCTAGCGATGATATGATGAATGTTTCAAAAGCAGATTTACCAAAGGAAATACCTTTGATAGAACCTTTACATAGAATATTTGATATTAAAGATATGTCCGAATTAAGAGGCTTTACAGGAGAATGGGTAGTTTCTATACAGAAAGACGGAAAGAGATGTAAGGTTAGTAAAAAGAATGGGCGTGTTGAATTAGAAGATGAAAATGGCGTAAAGCAATCTTGTGAAGATGAAATGAGAGCATCGTTTAGAGCAGCCTGTAAGAAAAACTTTGTTATTGATGGGATATTAAATGATGGTGAGTTTTACATTAATGATATTCTGCTATACGACACGGATGATGTAACCGAACTAACTACACGCGAGAGAATCAAAATCTTAAGAGGACAATTTGAAAGTTATCATCCTGTCTTTGTACCTAGTCCATCCGACATTAGAATCACAGATGAAGTTGGATTAGAAGATGCTGTAAAAGAATTAGGCAAAGATTCTGATAAATTATTACTACGTGATGCTAAGTCTACATACATGAAAGGTGAAGAGAAACACCCGAAGTGGGTTATGCTTGCTAAATCTGATATTACTTACCATGTTCCATTTACTATGGAGATTGATGATAGTCACTTTATTATTAGATTGCCCGAAGATGTCGTGAAATATGATATTGTAGATAATCAAGCAGTCAACCCTGTTGCTGCGATAGGAGAAATTACTGCCTCAGATTACTCGTTAAAGTTAGCAAAGAGTCTTGAGTCTTATTGGCAAGAAGGATTAACTGAATTGTTAAAAGAAGAGTTAGAAGTAAAGGGAGACAGCGAGGTTGCTGTTAATCACATTGATTCTGATAAAATAGAAGAACAAAGCGCTGGCATTCTAAAACCAAAGAAAGATAGCAATTTAATTATGAAGCCTAATGAAATGGCAAAAGCGCTTTTACTTATTGAAAGAGCATTAGATAAGATGGAAAAAGGACATAGTAACATGGCCGGACGTGGTTTAGGGATAGATGTTGGTGGGGGCGTAGAAAGCCCACGCGGGCCTACTTCTTTGACAGCAGAGCAGTCTTTACCCGATTGGGATATGAAGAAACGACCTACTGAGGACTTGGAGAAACCCGAAGATTATCCGGGTAGAAAACAGAAAAAGAAACAAACAGCCTCGCAGTCTAGCGTTTTTGATGATAAAAACCTTGATGAGTAGTCCCGCAGCATATATGTAGTAAGGCATTACGTAACAAGGGTTAGTGTGCTCGGTAGTAAACAACTATTCAGAACTGGCGAAGAGACAATTGGTATCCTTAAGGGTGCTAATGACCTCATCGTCGCTGGCTATGCCAGTGTGGAAGTTGTAGACAAGCAAGGCGACGTAATAACAAAGGAGGCATTGAAACACGCATTTCGGAAGTTCATGGAAAATCCGTCATACAGAAACGTTCAATTGGCTCACAGTAATATACAAGTTGGAGATGTAGTACCGAATTATACAGATAACGAAGGGAGGTTGTGGAAAAGCGAAGTCGATGATGTCGGAATGTTTGTGGTAGTAAAACTGCGTGACGACATCGAGAAAGCAAAAGAGGTTTCAGCAGAAATCAGAAAAGGCGTTCTCAGAGGATTCAGTATCGGTGGTCAAGCGTTTAAGAGAGTCAGAAAATCAGACCCAAAACGAGGAGATTACCAAGAAATTAGTAAACTGGAACTACACGAAATAACGATTTGTGAAAAAGGCATCAATCCCGAAGCAACATTTAGCATACTCAAAGAAGATAAAAATAACACGGAAGTGAATAAATTGACAGAAACAGAAAACGATAATGAAATGATGAAACAACTTGGTAGCGTACTATCTCGTTTAGAAGGAAGACTCGACGATATGGAGAAAGGCGAAATGCCACCAGCATTGAAAGAGGCTATCGCTGACAAGAAAGACGGTAAGAAAGAAGATATGAAAGATGATAAAAAGAAAGAAGACGCTGATGTAGAAAAGTCAGAATATTCTGATGTTATCACATCTGACTATCTTAACTGGATGGAAGACACTCTAAAGAGTGCTGGAGTTGACACTGCGGGTGCAAGAACTCACTTTGATGACTTAGAAAAACAAAACATGGGTTCAACACCTGAGGAAATCTCAGCAAATCACAAAGGTCTAACTGGTCAAGCACCGGGTAGAACACAAGAAGGCGGAAATCCTTCAACTGGGGCTATTGCTGCTACAACAGGTAGCGGTGGAAGTGTTAAGAAATCAGATTTCATTGACCCAGCAACACTTTCAGATTCAGACATTGAGTCTGCATATGAAGTATACAAAGCGGCTGCTCTTGAAGAAGAGTTCCGTGGCTCTCTAGAAAGCAACTTTGCTAACAGATACGCTTCCGAGCGTTCAGCAGAAATTGCAAAAGCGGAAGCAGCAGCATATGATGCACGTGGTCCTCTAGACGAGATAACAAAAGCAATTAGTGCACTTTCAGAGCGCATTGAATCTATCACTACTCCAGCAGAAACAGGAGAAGCAATCACAAAATCGGAGCCTAGTGCACCAGCACTAACAGTTCCATCAACGGAGGATTTGGCTAACATGTCATGGGACGAAGTTCACAACTTGGCATCCAAAGCATTCGAGTGAGATTAGATATTAAAAAATAAAAGGAGATAAAGAAAATGGCACGAAATTACGTACGAACAATAACAGACATGGAAAGATACTACTATGGAGCAGGTAACGCAATGGGTTACTCATACTCCGGTAGTGAATTACTCAAGGCCGACAGCCCTATGCTGTCAACAACAGGTGGAACATACCAAGCAATCTATGGTCGCAAAGTATGGTCACAATTGAACCAAGAGTTCAATGCATTCTCTATACTACCAAAGAAACCGTGGGATAGAAGCGGATGGCGCGTTATCACTGGCAGACCAAATGCTGGTGCAATTACTGGAAGCGGAGTTGCAGAGAACGCAACACTACCTGAAACAATCAAACCTACATTCCAACATGTAGCAGCAAAACCAAAGACTATCGCACACACATTCGATATGTCTGAAACTGCAATCTTCCTTGCTGACAAGGATGACGGAATGGGAGACATACGCTCTGTAATGAAAGAGGAAATGGGTAAACATCACGCTGAGGTAATCAACAAAATGATGTGTACTGACGTAGATACAGTCGCAGGTAACAACTTCGAGTCTCTTGACCGAGTTACTTCCGGTTTCCAAAACAGTGCAAACGCAACAACAGGAGTTAGCGCTGCATCAGGGCACGTAAGTGCAGACGGAGATATGGATATGTACAGTATTGACAGGAGTGCAAACTCATGGTCAAACGCAGAAATGAGTGTTAACGCTTCTAGCGGTACACCTACTGACAGAACACTATCTCTAGACTTACTAGACGAGATGTTCCAAAAGATGTGGATTCGTGGTGGAAACCCGAAAGTTATGCTAACTGGATACGATACTCTAATGAGAATCCAACAACTTCTACAATCACAACAGAGGTTCATGGAAGAGAAGAGAGTTACCCCTACCTACAACGGTGTAAAGGGTGTACCCGGAATCGAGGCTGGTTTCATCGTAGCAACATACAACGGTGTACCAATCATCCCAACAAAGAACATGGCAGCAGATACACTATCAAGAATCTACTACCTAGACACAGACTACTTGCACTTTAGTACAGCAATTCCAACACAATACTTTGAGAGTGGTATCGAAACTGGTGACCCATTCGCAATTAACAGACTAGGCCAAGAAGGACTATACCGTACCATGGGAGAACTATGGACCACTTTCTTCGGAGCACAAGGGAGCGTAAGAGACCTTAAGTGAGGTTGTCTTGGAGATAATATAAACGGAGGAAAAAAATATGGCAGATACATTGACAGTAACAGGAAGCAGTACAACAGCAACATTAGTCGGTGCATGGGAACTCAGAGCGGGTTCACACAGCACTACTGAGTGGTTAGACGGAGCAGCAGACACATCATATCCGGGCGGTGGTCCGGGTACATTCAGCGCAGTAAACAGCGATGGAGCAAACGGATACGACCCAGCACCTAAGATGGCACTGATTACATTAGGTTCAACAACTAACGGAGCAACCGTCACATTGAGCGGTGGTGCAAGTGCAATTCTCACAGCAATAGCAACTGGCGGTACAAGCGCAAACGCACAAACGCTCGGCGCAACCATAAGCGGTTTGGTAGTCACATTACCTACAACCGGAACTGTAACTAGCGGACAACTTGTAGTATTCTACAACTGAGGTGGTTTTACTGCCAACAGTTACATACATTGGTAATCTCTACATGAGACCTAATGCAGACACTTCTATGGGTGACTGGATTAGGGGTCGAGTAGTAGAGGTTACACAAGATTGGTTAGATGCTAATAAAAGGCAACTAAAACCATCATTGTTTGTAATAGAAGGTGCGGCATACGATTTACTAAACGACGGAATACCTGATAGTGGCTGGGTAAAAGCAGACATTACTACATGGTTAAGAGATAAGGGCGTACAAGTATCTAATGGATACAAAACAAAGTCCTCATTGCTTGCAATGGTGGAAGATGTCTTAAGTCCAGCCCCTGTCGAAGAAGTCATAGTCGAAGCCGCTCCTGAAATTGTAGAAGAAATTGTAGTCGAAGAGACTCCAGTAGAAGAAGCAATTGAAGAAGCAGTAGAAACAGAAATAACGGAGGAATAAGAAAATGGCATTTAGCAGTACAACAGATAACAGAACGCACGTATTAGGTGACTTAATGATGGTTACCGGAGACTGGAACGCAGCAAGCGTTGCGACAGGAACAATAGTAACTGGATTAACAGAAATACTCGCTTGCGGTGTAATGGGCGACACATTCGGAGATATTACCGGAGGCGGTGTAGACGGCGCATTCGCAATCGTTACAGACGCAGCACCCGGCTCTCTCACAATAGATTGTAAGACCAGTAATACTGGTTCTTGGTGGGCACTAGGAAAGCGTTGATTAGGCGGTGACCTAGATGGTTAAAGCAATACAAGTAATTGGACCTTACAGCCCTAGAGACTTCTCAGGCGCAGGTAATGACGGTGCGTTAAGCACTGCTATGACTACTGACATTGAAGCATTAACTGGTTATGCTAGTGCAAAGATAATCTCAGTAGAGCCGATTACAGTATTGGGTAATATATTCTTAGTAGTATATCAGAAAGCATGATAGAAGGTGGTGTGAGTGAATGTCAGGATTCGAGTTACAAACGCTTGATATTGATGACATAAGCAGAGCAGCAAAACAAACAGTTCGCGCAGATATTACATACGACGCTCATACTGTAAATACAGACTCTCCTTTGGCTGGTATTACCACTAAACAGAGGGCTAGAACTAGTGAAATCGCAGATGTACTCGATATAGGAGCAGGTACGCGCTGTAAACACTGTGGATTGCTACACTTCTTATGGAGAGCAACTTGCGGTTCATGTGACAAACCTATGGAGTATAACCTTGGTAGCCGCAATGAGGAGGCGCGACTTTAATGCCACAAGTGTTTAGTCCGGGTGAAGGAGAAACAAGACCACTCGACCCAACAGCAGTTGTCTACACCACAGCACAGAAAGTTGCCGACTTGCTAGACATAGGACCACAAGAAGCAATACTAGTTAGTTCCGATTCCGAAGCAACTGGTATATTTGTTACTGGTGCTGATTATAGAAACATCGGATTTACTGTCGGTGATACTTTACTAATTTATAGTGATGCAGACCCATTAGGATTAGAAAGAACCATCGACGGAATAACCTCAACAATTAATGGTGTTAGATTGGGTTTTGCAGATTCAATCACTCATGCTAATTTTGAAGTTGCAGATAACGCCTATGTACAGAATCAAGCCTCGTTTACCGATGGTAGAGTTAGAGGTATTACAAAAAAGAAAGTTGATGAAGTTATACTTCGTATGCAAGACCACATCGACAACAGAACTCACAACGCTTGGAGACCATATTTGGTACAAGCAGAATACATCAACTTCGATACATACAAACCGTATAGACGTAGATACTATACTGATTATGTAGGTACTAGTCCCTTGTTGTTTAGAAACGTGCAACAAATCTTGAGATTAGAGTTGTGGCAAGGTGATGATTACAGAGAAATCGCTGCTGCTGAGGCTAGAATAAAATTACCCGATGATGTGAGGGCTTTAACAGGTTCAATAGTTATTTCACCCGGCAATGGAAGCGCATCTTTGTTGACAATCGGCACTGGTACTGCGAATTGGCGTGCTGACTTCGATAAGGTAACAACTGCGCAGAATCTTGCTGACTTAATCAATAAAGAAGATAGAGTCGGTAAAACCGATGTTGTCTTCTCTCCTAACTTTACACTAGAAGGTAGCACTAGTAACGTAGCAGTGCATAACGAGTTTCTCGCTACTGCTAACTCTGACTATGGTACAGGCATTGTAAAGATTAGTAGTATGAGGCAAACTACTGCTGGTGAATCATGTAGTATCGTAGTTACTGATAGTAATATAGAATTGAGTCAAACGCAGTCTAATAGTGCGACATTCTCTAGTTTGAGTAGCACTACGATTACTGTCGATAGTACTGCCGGATTTGCAAACGCTGGTGTTGTAGTAGATGCTAGTGGAGATGTGTTTAGGTATACAGGTAAAACAGATACTACATTTACTGGCTGCGCAATAGTCGTAGGCTCTGCTCTATCTGATATTACAGGCAGTCTGAAACAAGATATCTTTCAAGTCGATTTACAAGGCGGAAGTGCGAGTGGCGACCAAGGTAGATTACGAGATTGGTGGATAGACCATGAAATGGGTATTATCTACTTCAATAACTCATACCCTTTCTTTGAATGGAATGCGATTAAAACATCATACATATACGGTGAGAGATACGTAGACAAAGCAATAGAGGATATTTGTACAAAGATGGTTGCTATCGATTTACTAATGAGTGATGACCGAAGTGTATTGATACCCGAAGGTACACAAAACGTAGACTTAGCATCCAAGATTCAACTCTATAAAATGGATATAGAAAAGACATTCCCACGTTACATAGAGGTGATAGCCTTTGAGTGATACACAGAAAATAGTTTACAAAGAATGGAAAGAAGCCATAACTTTAGAACTAAGTAAAAAAGAATACCAAGCGGATTTACAGAAGGCTATTACAGAAGGGCCATCTGAATATCGTAAGGCTGTTGAACGCTCAGAAAGAGAGTTAGAGCCGGAAGAAATGACAGTTGAACAAGAAAAAGCGTTGAAAGATAGAGTCAATAGACGCATGATGACCGAATCGCCGGGACTGATGGAACACAAAGTCAAAAACGATGGTGGTAAGTTAGTACCCGATTTCAAAGCCCATGAGCGTGAAAAGCGTAAGAAGGAGTTTGTGAAATGGTAGCAACATTCGATGAAGGTATTGACGTAGTACTAGGTGTACTAAAGAATAATTGGAATAGGTCTAATACTAATAATTTCAAACCCGTTATTATCGATATAGCAGACGAAACACCTGAGCGTGGAAAGAGACTTGACCTTGATAGAACGGATTATGTAATGGTCTTTGAAACGGCACATAACGAAGAGTTACCTGAAATGCTGTATGATTTCGTCACTACACGTATCAACATTACAGTAGATATGCGTACTACGAGAAGCAGAGACCAACTGAAAAAAATGGAGAACGAATTAAGAAGATGCGTACATCTTAAAAGAAAGGGCGATGGTGTCAATTTCGATAGACTTGTGTACAAAACACGTACCGACTTATCAGATAGAAGCAAAAAACTGTATAGAATGACCTTTCAGATAGAAGTTGTTATCTTTGCAGAGTTAATCCCATGAGGTGAGAGAGAGCCATGCCGTCAACAGTATACAAGAGTGATTTGTCCGAGATTACATTCGGACACGAAACTGGAGTGAGATTAGAACACGGATACGCAAGCGCTTTTACATTCACAGCATCTTTTGATACTGGGGCTAATGCCGCTAACGCACCGCATCAGGATTTAGTAAAAGACACTAGTGTAATCGTATTAAGTGGTGGTAGTGCTAATACCCCTGTAAACGCTGGAATATTAGAATACCCAAACGGTATGTTAGTCGGTAGCAAAGTTGTATTCACAATAGCATCTTCTAGTCCTAATTGGGACACACAAGATGATTATGCTGTATCGGGTAGAATGTATACTATAATCAAACAAGAAGTTTGTAATGACGCTAATAATGACAATGATGGTAAAACTGAGATTACGGTAACACCTGCATTAAAGACAAATCACACAGCAGCAGACCAAGCATCTAAGGCTAATGATGTAATGACTATCTTACCTTTTACTACACCCGCAATTGATGTAGGTATGGAACATGCTGATGCTGCAAACGCATCTGCCGAGAGTGTATTGACTGACCAATTCGTTGGACTGGTAAGCACTGTTGCACTTCCTGAGACTAAAGTAGACCTCAAGAGATACCATGTTGTTGGGCTTGGTAGAGATGTAGCAGTTCAAGTGCCGGGTAGATTTACTAATGTTGGTGGCTCATTTGAGTGTAACATACATAATGGCAGATGGTTCTATTATTGTCTAGGGCACGAAGTTGTAAATGCGGCGACTGTGAGACAAGATGGTCATGCTAGTGATACATTTTCTTTATCCTCTGCTGTTTATTCAGGAGATTCTTACATAGCATTTGATAGTAGTGGTAGCACTAATCCAGCAATCGGTGGAACAGATATAGGTGTAGGTGACTATGTTTTCTTACTCGGAAATACCTTAGTCACTGGCGGGGATGCCACAGGTAATTCTGCTACTAATGTCATAAATATGGTCGATGTGCAAACATACAGAGATACTGGTGTCGGCGGCGGCCTTGCTGCCGATGCTTGGCCTAATGTAAACGCTACACAAATAATTGATAAAGCAATAAAAGAAGAAGTAAGAAGAATTGTAGCCATTACTGTAACTGGTGGTGCTGGTAAAGTTTGGTTAGATGACCCGTTACAATATTCGTATGATGATAATACAGTAGTAGAGTTTGCTAGATATACAGCAGATAGTAGCAATGGTAGCCCTCATAGAGATACTACAACTGGTGCTTTAACTAATCCAGTTAACCATCTTTTCTTTTCTCGTACAACTGTGCCTTCTTTTGCTATGGAAGTCAGTGTTAGAAGAAGAGACATAGACAGTAACGATGGTACTACCGATGGTGGTACAGGAGATTCAAAACAACTAACACGTGTCTTTAGAGGCTGTAAAGTCAAAGATTTCTCACTTACCACAGATACAGACGCTGCTCTAAGATTGACAGCAAACTTTGACTCAGCATTGTGTTATACAGATACTGGTAGGTTAGAAACAAGTGACAAGGGAGATAGATACAATACGCACAGACTCTTTGAAGATACTGCTAATACAGAAGTAAAGAGAAAAGTATCGGGTATAGGTAAAGGTACACAGAAACCGTTTATGTTCTACAACGGTTCTATATCTATGCTAGGAACAACACTGGGTCAAGTTGTTTCATTCACGTTAAACGGTAAGACTGGTGTAGAGCAGTACTATACTATTGGTGCGGCTAATATAGCAAACAGTGCTACCGACCAAGTTCCATTCGCTGGCACTCGTAACCCCACACTAGCAGTAGAGGGTAAAACAGAGTATGACCTTGAGATGGAGATAATCGTAGACGACCCATTGTTCTACCACAATATGCGTAGAGCAGTGGAAAACTTTGATGATACAGATGAGACTGCACAAACTGATGCAGATATGATACGTTTATCTTTCACAAAACAAGTATCTAGTGGTGTAGCAGAATCTATTGACATACTAATGGATGACTATTATATCGTTGAAGCACCATTACCTGTACCTGAGGATAAAGGACCACTAATGGCAAAACTAAAGATTCTACCTAAATCAGTTAAGGTTATTGCTGTTGATACAGTTATACATGCTTGAGGTGGAATAGTGTTACCGACTGCTGTAAAAAGAGTTCAGTTCTACTCTCGTAATTCTCACGAAAAGTATGTTTATTGGTTAATTGATAGAGTTGATATTCCGTACAACGAAGAGTTGTTCAAAACTAATTCTAGAAACGTAGTAGATTCTATGGTTGTAAAAATGATTAATGAAGGTAAAACAATTACCGAAGAAACCGTGTTTGAACCTATCGCTAGAGAAATAGAAGACACACCTGTTGAAACAATCATCGAGAAAATAGAGGAAGAAGAACCTTCATGGGTAGAGGCTGCTAGGGGCGCAATAAGCGAAGTAGTAGAAGACGTGGTAGAAGAGATAAAAGAGAAGGTAGAAGAAGTTGTCGAAGTTGTTGAGAATGTTATCGAAGATGCAGTGGGCATTACTTTTGACAAGCCTGTTGAAAATGTTGAAGAAAATCTTGAAATGATGATAGTCCCCGAAGTTGACAATCCGTTTGGTGGGGAAATTGATTACAATTCTTACACCGTAAGAGAACTCCAAAAAGAATGTAAAGCGCGTGGAATTACTATTCGTGGCACTAAATCTGAGGTAGTGTTAAGGCTACGACACGATGACGCAGGTATTGTCGAGCAACCGACACAAGGTGTAACAGAAGCCCATTCGCAAGAGTCTGCTGATGTAACACCGGATGCCCCCTCGCAAGAGGCTGCAACCGAGGAAGTGACAACAGATGACGATAGTAGACAAACACAACTTACTGACGAAGAAGAGTGAACAGCGACACGAAATCCGTGTAGATAAAGAAAATCCTGATTTAATGATGGAAGTATGGGTTAGAGAATTAACTTTCTTTGATGTACAACAAGCCGCACAAAGTATGTTTCAGATGGATGGTGATGATGTATCGCTAAACCTTGAAGGATACTGGCGTTACGCATTTTCAAACTGGGTCGTAAGAACAAACCCGGAACTTACCGTAGACGACATGATGAATCTAAACGCATATGTTGGTCAACAAATAGCCTCTCTATTACCAAAGCCCGATGAACTGGCGGAGGCAATGCAGGGGGGTTTTACGAAAGCGAACAATTGAGGGTTCGGCAATTTCTAAAGAAAAAGGTAATTAAAAACCCTAGCGATTTAGAGATGCAGATGCAGTTGTTCGCATACATCGTAGCGAAACATTACAACATATCACTACATGAGGTTTATCAGATGAGCGAGGCGGTATTCAAACAATCCCTATCTTGGGCGCTTGCTATTAATGAAGAAGAGCGTATTGCAGAGAGAAAACAAAACCTAGAAAATAGTACAGAAAGCACAGACGTAGTAGATTTCGATTATTCATTTTTAGAAGGAGAAGATTAGTATGGCATTAGGAGCATTACTCAATTCTTTAGCCAGTGTATCTAGTAGTCTTAGCGGCATAGGTAGTACAATGAGTACACTCGGTAGTGTAGCCAGCAGTATAGGTAAGGCACTCGGTAAAGCATTCAGGGCTGCTGGTAAAGTAGCGAGAAAAGTATTTGATGGAATTAAAGAAGCCTTTGAGCCTTTAACAAATGCAATAGTAACGATATGGAACGCTACCGTTGTACCAATATGGAACTTAATGAAAGAGGCAATGATGTTTTTCGTTAACATATTCAAAGGTGAGTGGGGTAAAGCCCTAGATAATGTCAAAACTATATGGAATGGTACTTTTGGTAAACTATGGTCGGGATTAAAAGCAGGTGCTACCTTAGCCTTTAACGGAATCAAAACTATTGCAAAACTTATTTTTAATGGCATGAGTGCTATATTTGATGCCACTATTGGAAAAGCATTTGATAGACTAAAAACAGCAGCGCTAAGTGTATTTGATACAATAAGAGGTGCTTGGGATACTGTTTCAGGTGTAATGCAATCGATATACGATAAAACATTAGGTAGAATGTTCGATGCAATTGGTGGCGCTCTTAAGGGAATATTTAATTTTGGCAAATCAGTAGTTGGTGGAGTCAAAGATTTAGGAAGCAGTGCCATAAACGCTGTCACTGGTGGCGGTGGAGGTGGAGATTCACCTAGTGGCGGTGGAGGGCACAGTTTCAATATGACATTCAATCTAAGTGGACTTACTGACCGTACTGATAAAAGAGAATTGGCTAGAGAAATCAGCGACTTAGTGCAACAAGAAATGTCACGCGGCATCGGTGGTGTAGGAAGAGGTAGGTGATTGAATGGCTGGGGGCATTCCGATTAGACTAATACAAGAAAACGGTAATACCATTGAACTAGACGCTACAACTATGGTTCTCAGTACTTCTCGTAAAGTAGGAGGGTCTTCTTTACCTTTTACTGGAAGTAAACGTATAGGTATGGACTTAAACATAAACAAAGCCATGATAAATATTCAAGGTATTATTGCAGACGATAGAGAGGGTACAAAGAGTACAGCGCATAATGCTACAATTAATTTTGGATTAACAAACAACGGTCTTCAATTTACTACCGCAAGTAATCTCAGTATGTTATTAAATTATAATTTAGTATTACAAACTTTTGATACAGCAGTAAATGGTGCTAATAAGTTAATATCTTTTACAACTACTAGTTCTGCTGGTGGTACTGCTTATTCTTCTAACGGTGGCTCAGGTAGTAGTCCAACTGTATTAGTGAATACTAGCGACGCTACATCTGTTCAATTAGCAACTGGAGTTGTTGCATATATCAACGCTCATTTAAGTTCAGACTTTACTGCTACTTTAGTATCAGGTGAAGATTACAACGATGTAACATCTAATTGTATCGTAAACATAGTAATGACTAGTTTAGGTAAAAACAGCGCTATGAGTAGAACTACACCTGCATTTAAAATTAGAGTTTCAACGAATAGGATTTTCTTACAACCTCCTACTGTTAGCAAGTTTGCTGGAGGGTCAGATGGTGGAAAGAAATCTGCTGGTGATAAAACTATGGATTTATACGGTATAATCAACAACAGTAAGAGAAGAGGTCCGGTGAGTGATTTCTTTAACAGAAAAAACGGTAGACAAAGTGAGGTAAAAGATTACATCGTTGGTATACAGATACCGTATAACTCTACCTTGAAAGCAACTGGTGGTGACCAATACGTTGCGAGAAACTTCTTCATGCCTACTGGTAATTATGATGGACATGATAAAACATCAGAAGGAAATGATTTACCAGCCAGTGTAGATTTTTCTATGAAAGAAGAAACTACTGGTATACAAGGGTCAGTGCAAAAGTTTGATATCACATACGATGCTGGAGAATCGGTTTACAGTTTTAATATGATATTCGCACCGATAGATAATTTGATTCTATCTTAGATAACTTGGGGGAAGACAATTGACAGTAATTAGCCGTAAGACTCATGGTTTCTTTTTCAATGGTATTACTGACAGTATCATAGTGCCCGAAGGTGACTTTAGCGAATTAGGACACAGAACCACAAGAGGGACTGACGATGTGCGAGTTATCCTATCTGAGAATGCGCCATTATCTACACGTGACAGTGTAGCAACATCAGGTATTTTCAATAAGTATCTAACAATAGAAGCGTGGGTAATGCCTGATTGCGGCGGTACAATAATAGAGAAAGAAGGTCAATACAAACTTTCACTCGGTCATATAGACACACCCGGCCCTGCATCTTTTGAAGTATTCATGGAAGGTGAAGGTGGTGAAGAAAGATACTATCTAACCACAGCAACCTTAGCAACAGATAGATATGAAGGTACTGTATATCCACATATTGAGTATCAAGGTCTACAAGATTCGTACAACAGATTCGTTAGTAGCAGAGACGATGCGACAGAACTAAACAAAAACCATAGACCTTTGATTCATGTAATAGCGACAGTAAGAACCACAGCCATAGAACTATACATTAACGGGGAGTTAGTTGTAAGGCAATCTATCAAAGACAGAGACTTAGCGCTAAAGCCCTCTACCAAGCAAACATACATCGGAGGTAAAGGTGGTAAGTTTAGAGGTACGATGGAAGGCATTCATCTTAATGCATCATTCAAGACTTCAATGATAGAAGGTAACTCCCCGTTATCGGATAGTGACACTATACTTCTATACAGATTTGAAGAGCCTATCGCTCCTATTGAAGATGTTTTTACTTACAGTGCACACACAAGTAGTAGTGGGTTATCAGTATTAACTATGACAAAAACAGATGCTCAGTTACTCGCATCAAAACTTACGGGCAATACAGTAACTACTGGTACTATTGATTTTACTTCTTCACCGTACAGTTCAGGTAATTACGAGGTGTTAGATTCTTCCTCAGGCTCAACTGTTGTTAGAAGTATATCTCATGTACCATACAATATATTAGTTAATCCTGATGGTATAACGCCTTCAACAAGTAAACCTAATCAAAAACCTCCTGAAAGATTAAGATTACATTCTATAAATAATCTAGAAAATACAAACCCTACATTAACTGTATCTAGTATCCATTTAGATTTTATTAATACAAGTAATAGTAATAACGGATTAATAGGTGTTCTGAATACTTCTAGAAGTGCTAATGTAGATAATCACTTCGTTGTAGTTGGTGCAGACTTATTGATTGATAGTGGAACATCTAAACCATATCAACCGCCTCATTATACTTCTCAGATTATAGATAGAACAGGGCAAATGATAATCGATGAAAGTGATTTTGAAAACCATGGATTTGTTTATTCTAGTGCTATTGCTACAACCACATCTGATGCAAATAATCCATTTGCAGTAGTGTGGCCTACTACTCTGAGCGAAGATTTCCAAATAGGACATAGCGGTAGACACATTAAGAATCATGTTGAAGGACACACTTTCTTACGCATGTTACCAAAGGCTATTGATGAAATAATAGACCAACAAGGTAACGGTAACGCAGATATTGTTGACGTGATGTATAGCGATATGCATAAAGGAATAGAAAAACAAGTCGCTGTAAATAGTTTAGTAGATGTGTATAGAGATTTTAACGATGTAGTAATAGATGATGTTGTTAGTTCTAGTACAGTAACAGTAGCATACAATTCTTACAACGGCACTGGTAGCCCACCTACTGGGAAAAGAAAGTTAATCGCCATAGGTGGTCCTGATTTTGATTACACCCCATTTGCTCTAAAAGGTCCGATACCGCAATACAACAAGTACGATGCTAATAACGACGAAACACACCACGATAGTAACATTAGAGATTATCATGTCACACCTTCTAAAGAAAGTAGAGTCGCTATACTTCACGTACCTAGATTAACAGACTTAACACCATCTCTTTCCCCATTTGTAGAAATACATTACAATGCGATTGATTTGACTGGTGCAAGTATGAGTGGCACTGTGCAACCTCTACTAATGGTGGAGAAAACTGTACCTTCATCCGATACATTAGTGAGTGGCTCAGAGTATATTTACGATTCTATAATTCATGCGATTAGTTCAGGTATGACACTACATGCGCCCGGCGGATACATAGATGTGTATGCATCTGATTTAGGAATCGATAGTCCAGTAGTACAAGAACACGGTTTAGTAGGTGACACTTCGGAAGGATATTCTGCCGATACAGAAGTTGATGAAACGTTAACACCTGCTAATTATACTCCAAGAAATAATGCAGACTCTATACAAAACGGTACACCGCAAGCCATAATTGAATCTGTGAGTACAAGCGGTCTACATAATTCTGCATTCAATAGACTGTATCTAAACAAAATAGACCAAACTAAAACCTTGACCGATAAAGGTAGTTATTCTAGACTAGCACCTGATGTGGTGTTAGATAGTGGTTCTGCCGGGCAGTTCGATACTGGAACTGTATCTTCTTCATCGCCTATACATGAAACATACGATATAATAGACAACCATATCTTAGCAGACACGAACAATGCTGATTTCAGAATCTTCATTCAGCCTACTGACCGAAGAAGAAGTATGCAACTTGCTAATGTTAATTTGTCTACTAGATTCAATAGGGCAACTATACTTTACTTAATGAGTAGAGCAAAAGTAAGGTCGATAGAAGAAAGCGAAGGCGATGAGGGCGGTTACACTACACTAAGTTGTATAGGCGTAGGAGATAGCCTAGTATCTCGTTCAATTGATTTTACTGGCAAAGGTAGCCCTGACTCGCATATAGTCAAGGAGATAGAGCCTAATGCACCTGTTGTCACTGTTACACTTGGTGGTCCGGGTCAAGGTGCTATGGATACTAGGCCAGTATTCCAGCGCAGTATGTTAGCACACGAAGCGTACTCTACACGCAGGTCGTACGCTGTAAGTGTGACTAGGTTGAATGTGCCTACGGGTGCTAGTAGTGTAGGCGATACTGTCGGAACATTATACGTTAAACCTCTTAATAATGAAAGTGAAGATTTAGCAAGTTGGGGTACGTATGGGTTTACTCGCTATGGAAGAGTGTACTTTGTAGACGGTAGTAACGCTAGATATAGTAGTAAAACAGGTAACACATTCGTATTTACATTACAAAGTGTAGGTAGCGGATATTATATCGGCTCAGATGGTACTGAATACACCACCGTACAAAACTTGCTACGCGCAAACGGTATGATGGAAGGGCATAGTAGTGTGGGAGTAGATATATACGCTAACTTTACAATATATAATGAGCCTAATTTTGGAGAAGAAAGTAAATTAGAAAACGGCACTACTGTAAACGATAGAATGCATCAATCTATGAGCGATGTACAACATGATTACCAACTAGGCACTCAATACGCTAGTACTAGAGCAGTTGCAGAAATACCATTTTTCTCTAAACAATTTTTTGCACCATCTGTTGGTCCTGATAACGCATTCAAAATACATGTAGATGCTACACATACTGCGCATACTTACAATCCTAGCCCAGTTGGTAGAAGATTTATAGACACAGAGCCAGCAGATAGAGAAGCGCATTCCGCTTATTCTATTGCATTAGCAAAAAGAGAATATGTTAATTCTACATTTATCACTGAATATAGAAGAGTATCGAATACAGATAAGAGACTTTATGTGAATGACCCGAACGTATTTCCTGAATCTCACACAGACGTAGATGAATACAAAGGCTTCACTAATCACGTTTATCGATATAGAAAAGTTTGGTTGGCTAATGGAAAATGGGCTTTTTATACAAATGCACCTGCTACTGACAAGTATCTAGCATTAGCAGATGACGACATGACATATGGTCATAGCGAGGGTTTCTTTGAGGACTTAGCCGCAGGGCAACCAGTCTATTTAGGAGGTGTAGGGTTTGAAGGAGGTAATACACCTATGGCATCTGATGAAATAACCCCATCATCAGACTTTGAGAATAGAGATGAATATTACTATGATACCGCTAGTGTAAAAACACAAGGGGGTAATGTGGATTACGGATTACGTCAGTATGTTAGCGCAGTTGAGTTTAAGGCTGGACCTGAAAGTAATCCACACGCTGCACAAATACAATCTAGGCGTGCTAGTGGTACGAGTTTATCTACAAAAACAGTATCGTTATCCGGTGAAGATAAAGCAGTAATTGTAACGTTATCTCCCGAAGATTTTGCTAAGTTTCCCGATTTAGGTTACGACACTCCACCACCTTCTGCTGTTGGAGATTTAGGATACGAAGTACAATACGATGATAATGGTACTATCCATAAGTTTCAATATCACGGTCACATTAAAACACTAACTGGTGCGACAATCACAGCAGTACCTAAAAACAGTATTGTGCTTGTTTACAATACATCAACAGGATTTACCCCAAATAAATACTCTACGGGCGTGATTAAGAAAAACATAACAACCGGAGGTACTACCTCAGCATTTGACGTTGAAGGGGTGGATGCTACTACTGTATTTTCAGTAGGTAGTAATCTTTACGATGATGGGGGTGTTATTGTAGGGGTGGTAACGGCGGTAACAGCGACCACCATAACCATAGGCGCTGGAACAGCAAGAACCGTTAGCGATGATGAAAACTTACAAACAGACGGTTTGCCTGAGGGTGCTAAAATAATATTAGCGAGAAAATGCAGAAGTATTCTTGGTACAGCGATTACAGCAGAAGTTGCTGATGGTTCTCAATACTATCGTGAATTGAAGAACAGCCTAAATATTACTGATGTCACAATCACTGCAAATGGGAGCACATCATCTACCATAACTATTGACGGTGCTAGTGGTAAAAATGTCAATGACCTACATGGTATGAACGTCAAGAAAGACGATACGCTCTACTATTGGGAAGATACCGGAACGGACAAAATACGAAGAATAGGGTTAGTTAGTAGTATCGGTAGTGCTGATGCAAACGGCACTCAAACCGTTACTTTAACTGCTACTGGGCCAATTATTCCATCTAATGCTAAACTTGCAGTATGGACTGGCGACTATGAAGATAAAGACGCTGTACTAAACGCTACGTGGTTAAATCCATACGCACAAGGTGGATTACGCAACGGTGATACCGTATGGGCAAATATGTCGTATAACAACCCACATGCGGTTGAGGGTTTGTTTGCTAAGAGTAGAGGTGTGTTGAACGAATCACAAGTATGGAATGCGTTTGATAATGGCGCGGGTGAATTAGATACAACTAACCCAAGAGATAGTATTCCTCTAGAAAACTTCTTGATTGGTAATACTTGTTTAGAAACTGCAAGAAACTATGTGCAACACGTAAACAGAACAGTTGAAGAAAATTATCTAGCACTCGGACTTACATCTGCACAAGCACCCGTTGTAGCCTATATCGACCCTTACTTGTCTACTGACGAACATGCGCGTGTATTACTATACAACGTGGCACATGACAAAGAGTTCATCGCATTCCAAGATATACACATGCAAGTGCAGACTAGTTCACAGGCTACACAAATAGGCTGGCCTAAAGAAGTGGTAGAAAGTGGTAATTCAAGAAGAAGTGAATTACACAAAGTCAACGCTGCATATAATGGCGCTGGTCCAAGTCCGTGGACTACACAAATAGATGTTACAAATGGCTTCTTATCGCAGAACCCATACATACGAAGTACACAGCAATCTAAGTTCATTGAAAGTGCTTATGCACACGACTTAGCAAATAGACACACTAGTGATTTAATTGATAGCAGTACTATTGCTAGTTTGGCTACTGCTTTACCGACAGATGGTAGAAAAATAGAGGGTGCTAGATTATACGGTAAAGCACACGGTCATCACATACATACCGGATATTCCTATGGTGGTACTACATCAGGATTTAGAATTGGATATAGTCTTACACCTAGAACTGATGATTCTGTTGTTTTACATAAAAGAGCAAATGCAAAACATTCATTCACTAGAATACCTAATAACAATGCAAACTCGTTTGTAAAGAAATTAATAGAACATAGAGAAGCAACAAATGATTGTTCGTTAAGAGACCCCTCTACTTTCTTTGATACCCCTGATGGTACTAGAGTTATACCAGCATTTTTGTGCCTAAAGGGTATTAGAAGTTCATCTTTAGACTTGACTAGTCATACTGAGAGTAGATTGCAACACCTCCCACAATGGAAAGACATGGACTTCGTTAGACGTTTAACATTAGATTTAGGTGAGATTAGTCAAAAAGATGGGGTTGTAGATACGCTATCTGCAACAGAAGAGGCTGTTAGATTAATCAATCAACATGCGGCGTTAAACGGTAGACTACTAACTGGTTCAGCACATGACCCTTCACCATTTTGGAATGTAGATAATGGTGACAAGGGTACTCACATGGGATACATACGCGCTCACATAGGTAGAGAGGTACAAGACCTAAACGGAGATACAGGGTACACCATTGTCATACATAGTACAGTGCCGGGCGCAAGTGGTAGAAACTTCTGTGTGTGGCTTGATAATAGTAAAGGACAAAGTGTCTATCAACCACAATTCTTAGTAGGACACGGTGGAAGATGGCGTAACTTTTGGGCGTTACCTGACGAAAGAGAGGGTGAAAATATGCATCCAGCGCCTATGCCATTAAACAAGCATGGTAGACCGTTTGCCCCCATTACTACACTGCAACAATACGTTACATCGGTAGAAAGTGGTGAAGAAATAGAAAGTGTCGCTGAGTTTGAAGATAGTAGCGTATTGAGAGCAGTGTCTGATTCAATAAGCGGAAAGAGTCACAATACAATAAATACAGAATCTTTAGACATTAAAGGTTCATCATCTTCATTAGTCAAGGGTTTAAGAGTCGGTAAAAAGGCTATCTCAAGAATAAACTTTGGCGGATTAGTAGCAAGTGGTGTACCGGGATTTGCGCCCGATGTCGGAACTTGGGGTTTTGGTAAAATAGGTGAGACTAAGTTCAATAATAGGTATGGCGCATTTAACGCTCAAGGCACTGCTCATACTGGTTCAGATTATTCAAACCACGTACCGACATCGAACATAATTTCTGATAACATAGGTAACGGACAATTATACGGTTTTAGATTCAAAGACAACTTAGGTGTAGAAAACGGTATTAGATACATTTATCGTAAGATAGGTGAATCGTTTGCAAACAGTAATACCACATTACCTTCTACTATTGAGGATGAAGTATGTGTTTTCTTCGACGACAGGGATGTAGGACAAGGTGGATTTACAATAGGTAAACACATGCATGGTGTTGGTGATGCGACAGGTAGATTAGATACAGATGCAAGCGGTGTCACAAAAACATTGCAGTATTGGAAAGGTGCTAGATGGAGAGGCGTTAGTGCCCCAAATGCTGTAATGCACGTCAGCGCTGTCGAAGATACGAGTGCTGGAACTTTGGCGATTACGTTTGATAATTCACCATATCAAGGTGGTGGAACACCATATAGCACTGCTTTTAGTGGTAAAGGTGACCTCTTAGGATACTTAGGATTTCCAAAGAAAAATGGTATTATACAAATTACAGATTATGATGCAGCAGCAGATGTTGGAATTACAGTGTCTTATGCATCGAGAGACCATGATACATTCTACGGTTGCACTGGTCTAGTAACACTACCCGATGATGTACTAATCGCTTCTGTATTAAATTGGACTACGCTTGTAACAGATGAATTAATTGCTGCTGTAACTGCTGCTGCAATTAACGCAGGTAATGAGATAAACACGGAAGAAGGACATGTATTTGATTGCAGAGAGATGTATACCACTGATGGTAGAACCTTTGGTGAATGGGGTGTAAAAGATGATGCAATACGAATTAGAGCGTATAATACCCAAAGTCCGATAATTCCTCTTAATCAATCTTATAGTAGCGTTGTAAAGCGAGATTATGGTATTCATGCGTCACACTTAGAGTTTGGTGAAGTGAGAAGAGTTGATAGGGTAACAAACGGCGAATGGGATTTTGATACAAGTACAAGTACAGGCCATGGAACAAGACCAGTAACTAACACAAATATAGATGCTAGTCAAGGTATCGATTGCGGTTACATACCCTATACCTTACTTGAAATAACTACTGTATCAAGAGGTCCAAACTCAAACACAGCGTCACCTAATCTAGTTGACTCAACTAATACTCCGATTGATACTTCTACTTGGAATGAAGGATTAAAGGGTATACAATTTACACGTTCATCCGGCGACCACATACTACCAATGATTGATAACCCCGTTGTTCACTTTGGTAGTTCTCAAAGTAATTGGACTACCGAAGTTACAGTATCTGCTGCTAGAGAGGTAGACCCCTTTCTTATACCGTCAGGTGCGACAGCAAGTAACGTCATATTACCAGTTGGTGAAAGAGCGACTATATGGTTAGGCGACTATCCTATTGAAGCAGAAAGTAAAACAGGTACTGACCCTCGACAAGAATTAAGTTGGTTAACAGCAGATGCGGGAGATGACTTTCCACAATCTATGGCTAAAGCAAATATATTGCAACGCCATAATAACAAGGAGTTTGACGGATTGCGTTCACTCGGTAGCGTATTCTCTGAACCAATAGTCTACTTCCGTGGTGGTAAGAGTAGCAAAGACCACAGCGTGCCGTTGTTCTTTGGTGGTGGATTTAGCGGTGTAACACTCGACGTAAACGATGGTACGCAGAACGACTATTCTACTTTCTACACCCATCCATATTCTACTGGACCAACTGGTGTAACTGGATTACAGAATGCAAATGAAATATCTACCAGTTATGCAATGCTAGATGGAAATGCAATGTTTGCATTCTTCCCCGGCGCTGCATTGTGTAATCAACATCGTGGTAGTATTACTCCACCTGCATTCAATCAACAGAATATACTCGCGCCTGATTTGTCTAAAGGTGGTGTAACATACAGCGCAGGTGAAATAAAAGCGAAACCTGTACCGCTTGTAATGAGATTCGCTCATCCAACAGCACGATATGAAGACCACGTGGATACTAGCGTAGAGAACAAAACTACGTACCTAATATTTGGTCCGGGTCAAGCATTCCCATTTACACAAGAAGTAGCAGATGCGGATAGCGGTAATGCTGCTAATACCAAAGAGCCGTTTCCGGGTAGAGTTATCGTAAGTGGTAGCACGTGGGCTTCTATACCGTTAGACGAATCAATAGCCAATTCAAGACATGTATTCCCAAATCATATTGTAAATGAGAAATACAATTTCATGCCGCCGAGCAAGGTATACTATGACGCTACTGCGGGTTTCCATTGGAGAGCGATGGTAAATTGGGAAAGCCCTGCTGGTTACTGTTGGAAGGGTAAGTTCTCACAAAGACCTGAACACGGTAGGCACTACGGTCAACAGTTCAATGACGATACACCGCATGATGTTACAGGTACAGCGCAAATAGGATACGACTTAACACATATACATCCTAAGATGCATACGCCTACTATCGGATTCGGTATCACTATGGCGGCAGATACAGTATGGCACATGGATGGTGGTTTCCATCCGGGCGGCTCATGGCTAGACAATCAAATTACATTTAATCCACCACACGCGGGTAAATCTGCTGCTAGAGTATTGAGTAGCAATTGGGAACGTGCAAACCAAATACATCCTACTGCGTTTAGAACTTCGGGTGTGCTTACAGGGCGCATTCTAGATTACATAGGAAATGGTAGCGAGGCCGTAGCAACAGCAGATGCAAAGATGGAATACATCGTAGTAGATGCGACACGTTGTCAGAACGGCGAAGAACTCGCTACTGTACTAGGCGCTGCAATAAACGCATTCCCCGGCGCTGGAGCACTCAAGTCTCTCGGTGGCACACACATGCCGTCTATGGGTAACGCAATGCGTCAAGATAGATACGGGTGGATACCACTTGCTGGCACATCCACTTACGTAAATAATAGTGCTACTGGCAATTACATAGATAGCCCATCGAGCGGTTCACAAACAACATTAGAACAATTACCCACATCGGGTTGGATTAGGTTACATCAAGGAACTAATACTAGATTCGCTTGCTATCACTCTAGGGAAGTATTAGCAGATAGTAGCGATTGGAAAGTCAGGTTCTATCTCGCACCTAATAGATTAAACGGCCTAAATAAACTAGAAGCGCCTGAAACGTGGGAAGTACTCAAAGATGGGAGTGGGTCTTTCAGTGAGGCCATTTCTAGTTCTTATACCCTTTATGTATGGAGCAAAGCGGGTACAATGCGTTTCAATAACGAGAATGTATCAGCACGTGACCACATGACACAAGTTCACTTCTCAGGTATTGTAGACGCTGTTGATAGAACAAAACCAATAGGTGCAGTTGGTTGGCATGGTGAAAGATATTCTTATCTAAATAGTTTGAAGATAACTAAGAATACAAGTGGTACAGGATATGCTGCCGGATTAGGCGCATACCATGAGATGCTTAATTTCTCACCATACGGAACTGCTGGTACAGTAATGAATGTGCATAGTAACATACCTGTTGTAGCACCTATGCAGGGTAGTCCCGAAAGCACACCTACAATTGACGGTATAGGAAATGCGTTAGGTACTCATTTAGTTAAATCAGGCTTTTATTCTAAATTAGATTTAACAAGCGGTAGTAGTGCTGGTTTAGGTTGGGATACTTACACTTACAACTTCAATGATACAGATGAAGCGGGTAACGCTAATCAATGGGTCGCACCTACTAACTATACTACTACATTACCTAAGGAACTAACAACACCACAGGGGCTGTACAGTAGCGCATTCCTAGTTGTCAGTTACGAGTGTGAGAGTTCATTAATTGCAAAGTACGATAGAGATGGAATAACCGCAAACGGTGACTGGTTACAAGTCATAGGACAAGGTAGTAACCCAAT
>UEXM01000645.1_pt1 | contig 35360 bp, 25 predicted proteins | sample 1796661 | NCBI WGS metagenome assembly UEXM01 (sample SAMEA4772469, study PRJEB27181) | metagenome
AAAATAGATCTAGGAATAATAGAAATATTAAAGGAAGATGCCGCAGCCTTGTTTAATAAAGTTCGCGAAAACTTAGAAGAGTTCGAATAAGATCAAATAGAAGATTCAGATTTATTTGTGCAGGCAAATTTGATCTATATAGAAGACCTAATCGCTGATTTTTCTGAAAGAACAATATCTTCCACCATAAAGGATTTTAGGAAATCATTTAGTTCAAGAAATGTGTTCTTGGATCAGTTTGTTTTGGGGCCATTAATTCAAGACGGCGCAAGAGACGTTGTAAAAAATGTGGAGACATCTGAAGAATTCTTGAAAATAAAAGGTGGAAGTAAGCCATCTTTATCAGTCCCACTACCTAAATCTTCAGATTATAAGAAAACTAGAATTACAATTGAAAAATTTATCTTAATAGAAGAAAGAGATGCATTACCATCCTCAGTCAGGACAGAAGTTGAAGATCGGCCCGATAACTTATTTGGGGTTGTCAATTTAGATTCTTGGAAGAATTATCTTAACACATATAAAGAGAAATTTAGTTCTTATAATATTGGCCAGTTATGGAAAAGTTGGAAATTTGGATTAAGAATATCATATGTCATGCCAGATATTATAAAAACAGAAGATATCTCTCTGGATGTTAGACAGAAAAGCAAAGCTTACAATGTCTTATTTAATTTAGAAAATACCACTCTCGTGCCGCTCGTTAGTGTAGAAAAAGATATTGAAAACCAAATGATAAATTCTAAAATAATTGATGAATATGAGATCTCTTGTTTGATTTATGATCTATCAAGAAAAGAAGAATATCAAAAATTATTCAGAGATGTTATAGACATTGAGACATTAATTTCTTTAATCACTATTTACAGTGTTGATAACTATGAAAATTATTTGGGCTTGGGGGATAAGTCATCTAGCGACTTAAACAAGTGGCAGAAAAATCCTCAATCTTTTACAAATATCAAAAGATCAATAATTGAAATTTTAAAGGATTTTAAATAATGTCCAAAGGATTATCGGCAGCACTACCACTGATAGTTAGCCAGCAAGATGGCCCATATAGATTAAATAAAACAATTCCGGAACTAGCACAACAGAACTTAAAAATGTTGCTATTAACAAATCCGGGTGAAAGAATTATGATTCCAGAATATGGAGTTGGTCTAAGTTCCTATTTGTTTGAAAACGATTCTCCACAGTTGAGGGGAGAAATTCTTGGTAGAATAAGCAGACAAGTTTCAGAATACCTTCCATATATATTTTTAGAAAATGTGTCGGTCCAACCTTTTGGAGAAAATGAAAATCAACTAATAGTTAGTATACAGTACTTCATCCCGAATGAAAGTCAAAAACAGAATCTTAACATCATTTTGAATAACGATTCTTTATAGGAAAAGACAAATGGCAAAGAAAATAAAACCAATAAACTACACAAGTCGCGACTTTGATTCAATAAAGAGTGATTTGGTCGACTACGCAAAAAGATATTACCCTGATTCTTATCAAGATTTTAATGATTCTTCATTTGGATCTCTTATGCTTGATACAGTATCTTATGTGGGAGATATTTTATCTTTCTATTTAGATTATCAAACCAACGAATCTTTCCTTAATAGGGCTACAGAGCTTGGAAATGTTATAAATCTATCCAGACAATTGGGCTACAAATATCAAAGTACATTCTCTTCAACAGGGGAAGTATCATTATATGCACTTGTCCCTGCAAAGACTACTCATCCGGGACCAGATACGAATTATTACCCGGTAATGAGACAGGGTAGCACATTTACATCATCTGGCGGATCCTCTTTCATTTTGTCCGAAGACGTTAGATTTGATTCTGCAGACACAGAAGTCGTTGTTGGTCGCGTTGATGAGGCTACTGGTGAGCCAACTTATTATGCAATTAAATCAAAGGGCAAAGTTATATCTGGACAAATTGTCGAAGAAAGATTTAATATTGAAGAGTTCGCAAGATTTAGAAAGCTGTTCCTAAGAAACTCTGACATTGTTGAGATAATTTCAATTATTGACAGCGAAGGAAATGAATATTACGAAGTTGATAATCTTTCGCAAAACACTATATTTAAAAACATATCAAAGTATACCGAAGGCCAGTACAATTATAAACAAAATCTTAGGCCGATTATTGCTCCAAGAAGATTTGTTCATGAATACGATGGCGCAAACCACTACATTCAATTTGGTTATGGCTCTGAAGACGAGATTTTAGACAATCAGGTTGCAGATCCATCGTCTGTTGTATTAAAACTAGAAGGAAAAGATTACACAACTGACTCGTCTTTTGATCCGAAAAAACTATTAGAAACGGATAAGTTGGGAATTTCTCCATCAAATACGACACTGACAGTTAGAATGAGAATTAATACAACATCGAACGTTAATGCACCAGCAGGTACAGTTACTAGAATTGATGGAATCATCGCCGATTTTGAAGACGTGACATCCCTAAATGGCCTGCAATTATCTTTTGTGAGAAGTTCTTTTCAAGTCTACAATGATGATCCAATTGTCGGAGATGCATCAGAAATAACAGCAGAAGAGATAAAAATGAGAGCACAGTCTAGCTTTTCATCTCAGAATAGAGCCGTTACAGCTTCTGATTATGAGTATGTTACTTATGCAATGCCTTCAAAATATGGAGCCATAAAAAGATGTAAAATTATAGTAGATGACAGTTCATTTAAAAGAAATCTGAACCTATATGTACTATCTCAAGATTTTGACCAAAAGCTCACAGTAGCTAATAAACAAATGAAAGACAACTTAAGGTTTTGGTTGTCTGACAGAAAAATGATAAACGATACAATTGATATTATAGACGGAAAAATTATCAATATTGGTATAGAATTCGAAGTAATTTCCGACTTAAATTCAAGCAAAGAAGAGGTCTATAGATCTTGTATCTCAAGAATTAACGATAAAATAATGAATCCACTGCAAATGGGAGAAAGTTTCTATATAACAGATATTTTTTCCGAATTAAACAAAGTTCGCGGTGTTGTGGATACAACCAGAGTAAAATTAACAAACAAGACAGGATCAAATTATTCTTCAGTATCCTACTCGATAGATGCTAACATGTCTCCTGATGGCAGAATGCTTATTTGCCCCCTCAATGCATGTTTTGAGATTAAATTTCCTGAGATTGATATAAAGGGAGTTGTTAGATAATGGCTATTAAAAAATATTATGCAAACAAAGACAATACAATAACAAGTGCTTTCCAGTCAAACTTGACAACAAGAGCAACAGATGCAAACATGGGCCTATCTGACATATTAGAAACATTTTCTATCTATGGTCAAGCTTCTTCTACTTCCACGGAACTAGAAAGAATATTGATTGAGTTCCCTGTTAATCAGATTATAGCTGATAGGGCAAGCGAGACAATTCCAGAATCTGGAAATGTAAACTTTTATTTAAATATGTATAACGCGCCAAACAATCAAACCACCCCCAGAGATTTAAAATTGGTTGTACTTCCGATTTCCAGTTCTTGGCAAGAAGGAACGGGACTAGATATGGACCAATATCAAGATGTTTTAGACGGAAATGCAGGATCTTCGTGGTTTACAGCAAGCCTTGGAACACCTTGGTCACGCCCCGGTGGAGACTACTTAAACAGTCCGGTATTTTCTCAACAATTTTCTGCTGGAAGCGAGGATATGAAGATAAACATCACGTCTCTTGTTGAGGAATGGATTGCTGGCACGATTGATAATTACGGTGTCGGTGTACATCTTACATCAAGTCAAGAAGCTTATTTCTCAAACTCTTCTGGTGTTGACGTGGGTGCTCAACTTTTCAATCCAGACGGTGCTACTGAATCTTATTACACTAAGAAATTTTTTGGAAGAGGTTCCGAATTCTTCTTTAAAAGACCGACTATCGATGCGATTTGGGACTCTTCTGTAAAAGATGATAGAGGTAACTTCTATGCAAGTTCTTCCTTGCTCCCGGCATCAGAAAACAATAGAACTATTTATTTATATAATGCAATTGGTGGGCGGCTGAGAGACGTTCCGGGTGCAACTACTCTGGGAGTTAGAATATATAGCGCGGAAACTGGAGGAGATCAGATTAATACATCTCCAATCACAGCCGGTAAAGTTTCTACAGGTATTTACTCCGCCTCATTTGCACTTGATACTTCTGCGAGTGTTGTGTACGATCGCTGGTTTGATTCTGGATTTACCAACTGTTACCACACTGGTACGGTTGAAATAAAAAACCATCAGGCATCTGGATACAATCCTTATCCTAATTACGTAACCAATCTTACAAACTTAAGGCCGATCTACTATACTCATGAAACAAATAGATTTAGATTTTATGTTCGCGAAAAAGATTGGAGTCCAACTATTTATACAGTAGCCACAGCAAAAACTGATACATTGGTTGTTGAAAGTGGTTCTTATCAAATTCACAGAATAACAGATAATTTGGTTGCAATTCCATATAGTACGGGCAGCGATAGGGGAACAGAAATGTCTTTCGATGTAAGTGGAAATTATTTTGATTTAAAAATGGATCTTTTAGAACCCGGATATTCATATGGTATTAAATTAGCCTACTACGAAGAGACAGTAGGAAGTTATGTTGAACAACCGTATATGTGGAAATTCAGGGTTGAAGAAGTATGAGTATAAGAGATTTATTTTTAAAAAGCGATAACAAACTTTTATCAAAAGAGCCAGCAGATCTAAGAAAGGATGCTGAATCAATTGGTAATATAACTGCAACTACAGAAAATAGAAGCAAGTTTATACCTAAAGTGGATTTTTCGGATCCTGCCAATTTTGCAAACTTTGGATCAGCAGAGTCTTATTATGAAGATGCTATCACGAGAGTTTACGAAAATTATCCTTACGATGGATCTTCGAAAGAAAGGCAGGAATATTTAAACGAATCAACTTATATTGATTTGTGGATGCTTGAAAACAAGTATCCTAGAACAACTGGTTACATAATACTTTCAGCAGAAGATGGCACATCGACCGCTGATGATGACGGCTGGCAAAATCCCAATGTTTCAGAATATATTTCTTTTGTTGGAGGCCCGCATACAGCATCTCAAGGCATGGTTGGCAAGCCTATAAGCTCTACTTTTGATGATTCAAACAAGTACGACACAGATATCTATAGAGATAAAGGCTTTTCTGGAACAGGTACACGAGAAAACAATCTTAAAACAAATTTTGATAACGGTGTGACAGTTGAGTTTTGGTTCACCACGGAACAAGTAGCCGTCAGAAAGCATACTGTTTTTGACTTATGGAACTCTTCATCCGATTCTGCTTCTTATGGCAGAATTAACGTCGCATATGATAAAGCGTCTTCTAGATTTTCTCTTACTGCACAGTCTGGATCAAGCGGTATCAATGAAGAGTTGGTAGGGTCAGATTTATCCACTCTGCAGAATTCTTTTCATCATTACGCTATCAGATTTTATAATTCTGGATCAAATTTAAATGTTGATTTTTATATTGATGGCGATTTGGATGCACAAGAGACATATGCTGGTGAATCTATGGAGGAGGTGACCGGCCCGTTGACAGCGAATATTGGTGCCCTAACTTCCCCCTTTGTTGATGCGGGCGGTGTTAACAGAGGTGATATTGGCTGGGGCAAGCTTTCTGGATCTCTAGATGAATTTAGATTTTGGAAAACAAAAAGAACTTCTGAAGAGATAGGCAGAAACTGGTTTGATCAGGTTTATGGAGGGACTAATACGGATATATCAAATGCGGATCTTGGAGTTTATTTCAAGTTCAATGAGGGTATTACCGGAAATTCTTCTATAGACTCTACAGTTTTAGATTATTCTGGCAGAATAACAAATGGTACTTGGACAGGCTACAATACAGAAGCTAGAAATACAGGTTCTGCAATCGTTTTAGCAAACGCAGCCATTTCAGAATTCCAAGACCCGATTGTTTACCCGGAACACCCAGATGTTCAATCTGTATTAGCAGAAATGAAAGCGTCCGGCTCCGCCCATGATTATACAAATAATTCTTCGTTGTACAACGGATTTCCTCTGTGGGTTATCGAAAATGATAACGACAGCAACGGAGAACTTAAAAAACTTACACAAGTTATGTCAAGTTATTTAGACACTCTTCAACTACAGATTCAGGAATTACCAAAATTACAAAACGTAGATTATTATAGCGGCTCCTATTCCAAGGAATACCCATTCATGTCAGATCTTCTAGAAGGTAGGGGAATGGTATCAAAAGATATTTTTGCTGATGCTACAGTTTTGGAGCAAATTTTCTCTAGATCAGAGACTGATTTATACTCTTCTGACCTGACAGAGGTGAAGAACTTAATTTATAGAAACATTTATAACAATATTTCTTATATTTATAAATCAAAGGGCACGGAAAAGTCCTTTAGAAACCTTATTAGATGTTACGGTATTGATGATTCTTTGATTAATCTAAATCTTTACTCCAACAATCTAACTTACGAACTAGAAAACACTTACCAGTTTGACTCGGAAAAGAAAAGATATGCGGATTTTTATAGTCCAAGTTCTTTCGAGGCCACTGTTTATCAGCAAACTTCTAGTGCAATTGCCAATAGTGTGTCTTTTATATCTGCATCAGGCGCAGATCAAGAGAAATATAGCTCATTCACACTAGAAGCAGATATAATTTTACCAAAAAAGAGACTAGAGAGCGATTTAGACCACTTTAGTACAACCTTCTCTACCTCTTCATTATTCGGTTTTCATACAGCAGACAGTTCAAATCCAGAGGACTTTGCATGGCCTGCAACAGATTATGACTTAAAAGCTTATGTTGTTCGCCCCCCCGATAATGATAACTTAAAAGATGCCTATTTTTTACTCACAAGTTCATATTTTGGCTTAAATTTAACAAGCTCCATCATAAAAGATGCTTATGACAACAGGAGATGGAATGTTAATGTTAAATTCTATCCGGAAAAAGCATCAAACCTTGTATCTGGATCTTCTAACACATCCTATGTCGTAGACTTTTCCGGAATTCAAAAAGATTTAGATGTAGTTGTTGATGAATTTAGTGTTACAGAGAGCGTAGCCACAGCAGAATTTCTAACACAGCCAAAAAGAATATACGCAGCAGCCCACAGACAGGACTTTAGCGGATCAATTCTGGAAAAAACAGATGTAAAATTGGGATTTGTTAGATATTGGATGAGTAAGCTGAGCGATTTGGAGACGCAATCTCACGCTCAAGATCCTACAAACTACGGAAAAGAGCACCCATTAAGAGGTATAGGCGTATATGACACTACCTTGGGCAACATAGAGGTTCCCCAAGCGAAGACTTTGGCACTAGACTGGGGATGGGATGTGGTTTCCACATCATCAACTGGCGGAACTTATGGATTGTTGGATAAATCCTCGGGATCCGCAGAGGATTTAGGCAGGTATGGTTGGCTTTCTAATGTATCAGAGCGACAACATACCGGAATTGGAGATTATAATCCTGTGTCGCAAAGGGTTGTTAACGTAGAATACATTCCCGTTGCAAGAAAAAAGAATCCCGAATCTTTAAATCCAACAATGACATCCATAAAAGTAATAAATGAATTCGAAGAAGAGGTCTTTGATAGGAATACTAGGCCGGTTAACTTTTATTATTCTTTAGAAAAGAGTATGTACTCTTCCATTTCCAAAGAAATGTTAAGATATTTTGCGTCAATTGTAGATTTCAATAACTTAATTGGCGAACCGGTAAATAGATACCGATCAAATTATAAGGACATGTCCAAGTTAAGGCAGATTTTCTTTGAAAGTGTTCAAAATGAACCAAAAGTAGAGAAGTTTATTGATTATTATCGCTGGATTGATGAGTCTCTATCCTCAATGTTACAACAATTAGTCCCTGCTAGCTCTGAAATATCAGAAGGAATTAGAAATACTATTGAAAGTCATGTCCTAGAGAGAAACAAATACAGAAATAAGTTCGCAACTCTTGGTAAAATAGATACTGATTTAGAAGCTGGGTTATATGGGGTTGAGAGATCTTCATATCCATGGAGATTTGGTACTCCAACCCTCCCTCAGTCTCCGCCTCCTACAAATGAACATTGTTTTTGGTGGAGATATAGAGCAGATAGAACAAACGAGAGAATAACATCTGGAGACTCTGCCGTTGATGCCACCAGAAATGCAATTTTAGCCGCTGTACAAAGCAGTGTAAACAGAAGTTACACTTCTCCCGTTCGCGTGACGATGAAAAAAGAAGAAATTTATGGCTCTGGCTTAAATTCATCAAACAATAACATAGCTGATTACTTAAAAAGTTCAATTGGTTTTGGATCCTCGGACGGATTGCTGTTTGAGGCAGGAAAAGTTAAAGACTTTATTGATTGTCTCGATGTTATTGACCCTTTAGAGAAGAAAAAATGGTCATATGCTGGACAAAACCAAAAAGATACTTCAGATTATGCCACTTCAGAAGGAGATTTGGTTTCTCCCTTTGTTGCTGTAAGCTCTTCTGTGACGACAGGTTATAATAGTGAGTTAAATGCTAGCTTTAAACAGGGGTTCTCTATAGAAAACCTTCATATTGATGGGTATTCCAATGGGGAATTGCCACTACAAGGTCCATTCACCGAAAAATATGTAGGTGGAAGACAAAACAGGCACGTCGCCTTGAATACCGGAACCGATTCCGCAGAAAGCAGACCAGAAGCATGGAAACTAGAGTTTACACCATCTCCGGGAATGAAAATAATACATCAACCAGTAAATCAGCCACGAGCAGCACTGTATAGGGGCCTTACTGCTAAATCTCCATTGAATATTGCGAATATTAAAACAAATCTAACTACAGGAGACGCTGGTAACTACTCAAAAGATTATGAAATTGTCCAGACAGTCAGTAGAACAAAGAATAATGTAGCCTACACTAAAGCAGAGGGATTCAATCTTTCTGACATTCCATCACCATACATTGCTGGCATGGATGATTATGCAAAGCCAAATAGGGGAAGAACAGAACACGTATTTGTTAATCGTTTTTCTTCTCCGGGTTCTCCCGATACTGCAGGAGATTCGAACGGTGGCCCAGCATTAGACACATTCGCAGCAGAGTACTCTCCATACAACAATATAAACTACAGAAACACAACTACTAGAAACATTTATAAATTGTTGCACGCTTCTCATGTTAATCAATTTGGATTTTATTCGGATAACTTTGGAATCGGCGCAGGCCCGTCTCAAGTTGGATCCGAAGACTATAGCGGCACAGGAAGCATCTATCAAACAAATAGAAATCCCATAAAACAACTCAAGGAGTCTGGAGCTACAACAGTTACGGCATCAGTGTACGACAATTATTTTGTACAGCACGCTATTCCTAGATCAGATCTTCAATATTCTTGGATTACATCTTCCTACACATCTTATGATACATTTGGATACCTACCTTATTCTGGCGAGGTATCTTCATCTACAGGAGAAACCTCGCTTGTGACATTCTCGTCTGCAAGTGACTTCATCTCATACAAGACAGGAATGTTTGCCCCTGCATTTGGAAAAGATAAATCATCACCGGCAGGTTCTAACTTTTTGCCAACCGTTTACAACGGATTGAATTATAATGTTTACGAACCTTCCGATAGAGATACAGGCTTTTTGGGATATAAGGAGCAGACTGCAGAACCGAGAGTTAGAGTTGGTGCCTCTAATTATAAAAATGACACACTGGTTCCTTTGATGACAGGAGATGGCGAAGCCACTATATTAAACGCCCTATTATTAAAAAGAAATGGACCCTATCAGCATCCAACGTGGAAGCAGATAAGAAACTCTGACAATCCAGTTGTAAGAAATAGAAGGCAGAATGGACTAACGGCGTACAATATTAAAAATAGTTCTCAAAATGGAAATGTGGAACAAACAGCAATAATACCAGTTAACAGATTTTCATCAACAAAATTGGTTAAAGACCCGGCAGTAATTGGAAAATATAAGCCATTAGAATTCGGCTTAAAGACATCGATGGATTCAAATAATCAAGATGTTACTATAGAGACAGTTAGGGCAGAATGTGTTTATGGAAATCAAATCGGCAGATTCGCCAACAATCAGATCACATATGATCTCTTAAGAGATAATTTATCTGATAAAGATACTTCATATAGAGCAATATACGATCTCTATTCTGACGGAAAATTGCAGGATTCTTCAAGCCCAATAGAGGAGCTTGTATATCTAAATTATTCTGAACAAGTATATCCGTCATCTATAAACTGCTACTCTAAAGTAAATAGAGAAAGAATTGGATTCAAAAATACTTTCTGGAAAGACTCTAGAGAGGAGAGAACCACTCTTGGTCAAGATAAATTTAATGGAAACAATACACAAGGCGTATCACGACAACAAAGTGCTTGGGGTCTAGATGCAGCCGAGCAATTCGGTGAGACCTTGGCAATCTCTGCTTATTATGCATTTGATTATAATTCTGGATCAGCAGGTGAATTGCAAAATCAATACACATTTTTCTTTAGAAAAGGTCTTTTGGATACAAACGGTTCCGCATCGCTTTTGGTCCCGTCGCCTATTTTGTCAAGAAAGAATGAAATTAATAGTAAGTATTCTGTTGTAACACCGACAGGCATGGAGACCATAGTTAGTGCCGCAACGAGCACAGTATATTTAACGGACTACGAGGATGCAGCTGCAACAGGTCCGTTCGCACTTCCATATGGCATACCTTTAGATAGGGGTGGTACAGCAAAGTTTGAAGCACATACTTTGGCAGGATACATAAAAGATGGTGTATTTGTTAGTTCTTCCGCCAAGCCTTTCTATGATAAATATGATCAATACAATCTAGAGATGAGACTGAACAACAAAGATATGTCGCTGGTCCCAGAGTTTAGAATAAGTGAAAATATCGAAAAATATCTAAACGACTCAAACGGATTTGTATCTGATAATGAATCATCTTTTAATATATTTGGAGTTAATCAACAAGGAAATCAGAATATTTCCTATACAGATCAGATCATGCAGACAGAGACATACAATGTTCAAGTTGGCGAAATAGCACCTTCTAGTAGTTCTGAAGATCAATTCTACAAAATATATTCATTCTCCGACTTTATGCAATATTTTGATGTAATCAATGAAGATCATACTGATTATGACTTACCAAAGGGGCTAACACTTTCGTGTAAAGCACTGATGAAATTCATTCCTTACGATGGCTTTTATCCAGCTGAACACACATTGGAAATTGCCAATGCTTTCTCGCAGTCTTATTCTCAATACATAGATTTTACCGGTTCTGGAATTTTAGGTGGAGACGTGACAGACCCACTTAGAACTAGACCAATTTACGAAACAATGTTTTCTCCGGGAATCTTATTTAATACGATCAAATCTGGTGTAGCCGTTGATTATCCAGTTTACACCGGGTCTTATGACATTGTAACATACACCACAGGCGGCACAAACACCACCATGGCAGCTCTTGGAACTGGTTCTAGGGGTGGAAATGGCTGGGATTATAGAATCTCTTTTGAGACCCTTCTAGAGCCGGAAAAGTTAAATAATATTCCAATCATGGACATGAACGTAGGTCTTTACACTACCCGGTTGACAGCCTATTCTGATTTTTGCTCTGCCTCATTAGATGCTCCATCTGGAATGAATTCATACAAATTAATGATGAGTAATTTCTTGGCAGAAGTACCAAGTTTCTTTTTGGAAAATGGTATGACAAGATTTTCATCGAACATGGCAAAGGACATCGCGCCAGATCCGAACACAACATATGGACTTCGCGTAAAAATGTATAGATCCATGAACAAGGAAAGAGTTATAACTGGCGATTTCATGCCTCCACAGGACGATATTACCGACACTTCTTTATTTGAAACAATGACGATGTACAGCCGACCAACGGCTTTCGGCCCACCAGTAGCTGGCTCTGATACAGTAGACGCTGCAGCCCTGCAAGCTGACAGTACTTGTGGCATTAACCCATCATTTACTCCCCCTTATTACAATGGAGAATGTTGGGCAGATATTTATTATACAACAGATGCAACTGCCTCTGCAGTGACTATAGAAGATATTTTATCATCGGCATCAGTTAACTATTTGAGGTCAGATCCAGAAGGCTCATGGCCAATGTCAACTGCGACGGGTGTAGATCAATATCCTTACGAAACAGCCGAGACAGCAAATAAATTTTCTATGCAATTATCTGCTTCAATGAACTTATTTGCTAAAGATTCAGCTGGAAATTGGAATATTCAGACAAAATTTGAAACACCAATTTTGAACTTTGGAGATAAGACAAAGCGTCCACTTAGTTTCGATAACATCACACTGCCATCTACCGGCGCAGCTGGAGATTCTACAGATTGGGATGATGGATATGGTGGACAAACAACAACTCCTATTGGCATTTGGCATCAGTTCGGGTTAGTCCCAGAAGAGAACCAAGGTATTTACGTTTCAGTTGAGGATATAGGTATTGAATTTTTGAAAAATGCCTCCGAAAGCCTTTCTGATGGAGAAAATACCAAATCCCTTATTGATTTGGTGGGCTTTGAGAGGGATGTCAAGAAGCTTGGCCAAGTCAAAGACACAAAAACAGTGTACGAATCAGTAGTTGCTGTTCCGTTTAGGGAAGATCGTAATTGCAATAAGGTATTTTTTGAAATAGAAAAAACGTCAAAAGACTACGCTGATTTGGAAAGCAAAATGAATAAGTATGTTTTCCCTCCCCAGTTTGATTTCTTAAGAAATGGAAACGCCACTCCCTTAGCTATGTATGTATTTGAGTTTGAACACACATTCGATAGAGATGATTTATCTCACATTTGGCAGAACATTTCTCCTAAATTTGGGGAATCTTACAAGACAGCGGTTTCATCAATTTCTCATCCTTTATTAGAAGGGCAAAGACTTTCAGACTTATCCGGACGCATAAAGTGGATGGTTTTCAAAGTAAAACAGAGAGCAAGAACAAATTATTATGAAAACTTGGTTAACCCACCCGGTCCATCTGGCGCATCAATGGCCACTTCAAACGATCAGAAGTTTAGTTATAACTGGCCATATGATTATTTCTCAATGGTTGAGTTTGCAAAAGTGGAAGCATCCGTTAATTTTGGAAAAGAGCCTACTCAAGAAATAGAGAGCAAGCCTACTGTCTCTGGAGATTACAAGAGAGAGAACGTAACAAAAGATATGACCGCAGTGTCCTCTAAGACGACAGACGAGTTGAAAAAGATAGACTCGGAAGCGTCTGCATTCGTAAAGGGCAACAGATACTTAGATAAAGATAAATTAGGATAAAACATTAATGACTTTTATGAATAAAAAAGAAGAAGTTCTTGATATAAAACTTACTCAATATGGCAAAAGATTACTATCTCAAGGTAAATTTGATCCAGTTTATTATACTTTTCATGATGAAGGTGTTCTATATGATTCAGAATATGCTTCGTATGAAGAACCACAGAATGATATAGAGGGAAGAATTCTTGAAGAAACTCCGAATTTGAGAACGCAGCATAATTTTGTAGCTGCAAAAGACAGTGGAGGAATTATAAAAGTTAAAAATCCAGATGGATCCACAAGAGAGATAGACATTTATCAAGTATTGTCGAGAGGCGCATTGTCTGGAGAATTGGGTCAATCAGAATTTGGAAATCAGAACTTTCCTTCGTTGATTCTGCATATGGATGGCGGCGAAATAACTTCTGTAAATAATTTTAGAGATAAGTATGGAAAACAAATCCCACAAATAGAATGTGAAATAAAGGCAAAAGCTCAGGTGAGAAACATATCTGACGTTCAAAAATACGAAGAACCATTTGAAACAGCCATTTCACCCGTCGCTCCAGACGGAACTTATCTATCAATCAAATTACCAAACTTTATTCTCCAACTTGTAGAAGAGAATACAGACTTTAATACAGAAAACTTTGATATGGAAGTTTTCAAAATAAACACTGAACTGTTAACTGGCGATCAGACTTTGGTTCCTTTAGATTTTGTTTCACAAAATAGGCAATCCAATATAGTGAACAACATATTGTTGGATTCAGAAGAAGACCCAGATGAAAATTTTGTACTACCTACTGTAGATAACGTTGAGTATTATTTTATGATGAATAAGGATGGAGACATACTGCCGCAAATAATAGAGCAATCATCATTCAGTTCTAAATCTAAATCTTTCTATAGTGACAAGGCGACAACATCAATAAGAGATAAAACAAGTTTGGCGATATCTGATATTTATTCAAGCACGTCGGATACTGACGATATAGAGGATTGCGGATAATGACAATTGTAACAAAACATTTACTAAAAGCAAGAGAAAAACTAAGATTAAGAAGAGAGGAAGAGACACCAGAGAGTGCCAGTATTGCCTTATCTAAATTAACTTTAACAAATAATAATTTACAGTTTGGATTATCTGCAGAAGTTATTTTATCTATAGATATAATTGAAAATAGTCCCGCTTATCAAACGAGTGAAGGATCCAACATATATATAAAGACATTAAAGACAGAAGATAAAACTGTTAAAGAGGCTTTAATAAATTCTTCTCAAAATTATCATGAATTTATGAAGGTAGTCTCGGATAATCAAGGCAAGATAGAACAAATTGATACACCGTACAACAACAAGGGCACAAGGAGAGAGAAGACACTACAAACTACAGAGATTATCTCCTTCAAACCTTTGGCTTTAAAAGAAAAAAACAGTCCAGAAAATTTATCTATATTCTCTGTTGCGGTTATAGAAAGCGAGCAAAGCAAAAAAGCTCTCGCAATATCGAAAATAGTCTTTCAAGACATCATAGTGGGAAATGAATTGTTATCCACTGGAAACATAAACGATATAAGAAGTATAAAATTGGAATCTTATTTAGATTTTGATATTGTTGGAGCAGCTGATGATAACAATAAGGCTTACTTTTCTGATCAGTTTATTAGTCTAGATAAAGATGGGTATTTAAAGTTTATTTTTATGTGGGATAAGATTAGATTTCTACAAGAAATGTCTTTGTTCGGAAATATTCTCAGGAACGGCTCCATGGAGGAGACAAGAAGAAAAATTATAGAAGATTCCAGAATATCAAATATCAAAATATCCCGAAGACGAGTTAAAAGAAGCATTAATGGATTCTCAAATTTCAATAGTAATCAAAAGAATGAGGTAGTAATATCTTCTTCTGACGATGATTCCGGAGATCTACTAAAAAATAGAAAAACTAATCTCAATACAGGAAAGATACAGTCTGAAATATCAAGCATGGATAACATTAAGAACTCAAAAGATTATATAGTATTTGCAATCAATGACTATGCTCCGAGAACAATAAAATATGGAACATATCAATACTTTATAGACGTAGAAGTTCAAGATGGTATGTTGAGATACCTTCTAGACTCCCTATCTGAATTGAGGGGCATCAACAAAACCTTTCTGGAGTACCAATCAACGTTTTTTTCTCCGAATCCTGACACAAAAACAAAAACTCTGGAAGGTGTTGGTAAGATTTTAGAGATATTATTCACTTTAGGAAAGTTTTCAGCACCAGAAAAGGGTCGTATCGAGAGGGAACTAAGCTCTTTGATGAGATTTATAGATGGATTTGAGACACTTATCTCTTTTAACGATGAATTTATGAATAAAATTTCGTATGCCTTATCAAAAAGAGGTGTATCATCAACAAAAGGGAAGGATGCCACATACAGAAAGAACGTTAGTAAGCTATTTTTCTTGCAAGATCATCAAAAATTCTCAGAAATTATAGATTTTTCTGACTTATTGAGGCAAAAAGATGAATATTTGGACATCGAAGCCCCGGATACCGTTGGAATCGCTACTTTTTCTGAGAATTCTATAAAAGATAGGTTCATGGAAGAGTTTGAGAAGAATATTAACTTCAAAGGCGATTATGACGGCATTAATTTCTCTGATCTAAACGAGAAACTGACGGAAGACAATCTGAATGTAACACAGAATGCAGAAATCTTTGATTTAAAGTCTAATTTCTTCTCTTATTTGTCGCCAGCATCAGTTTTTGTCGGCGGAAAAGACGTAAAAAACAACAGCTTTAATCCAAATGACTATACTCCGGACGATAATTCTTCTTTGGATATGATGGCTAGCGAATTATTATCAAAAGGGATAAAAATAATGTCTCCCGTATCTATTGGACAAAACAATCGCTCGCGAAAAGAAGCGACAAGATGTTCAGAAAGTATATTCGGAGAAAATGACATCATAAATAATCAGAAAACCTATGAAAATCAATCCGAGTTGGACACTTCTGCTAATTCTGAAAGGCACTATAAATCTTTGAGCGACTCAAAAACGTTAGCAACGGGAATAGGAAGGCATTATAACAACTTTAATTTAAAAAAAGAGGATTATAATCTAAGTTCTCCAAGTAATTTCTTAAAAAAGAAGAAAAGCAACGAAAACATTGAACTTTTAAACTCAGAACTTGAAGATATGCCAAATCAAGTTAGGGTTCTTTTTGGATCTAATTCAGAATTGGTAAAGAACAGGTGGAACTTAACGGAAAACGACCTCTTCATGAACCCACAATCAGCAAAGATGATGCAGGAAAACTATAGCAACCTAATCAAAGTGGAAGTATTGAGTGATTTTTCAGATGATGCCTCTGGTTCAAAGAATATAAAATTACCAGTTTTCAGAAAATTAAAAATAGAGGATATAGTTGCATTGAAATCCGGCGAGACATTGTTTTGCAAGACCTATATCTTAAATGATCAAACTTTAGGAATAGGACAGCGTAATATTTCTGACAATGAGTCTATTTATTACAACAAATATTTTCTTATTAAAAAAGAAGAGAGTGAATAACAATGGCTAAATCAGATCCAAAGAAGGGTTCTCCTTCTGCAGAAGTTGTAAAAGAGGCAAAGAGAAGTCAAACGACAAAAAGTCTACCAACATTTGTAAAAAGAAACAGAAACCACGTAATAACATCAGAATTTGAAAGATCTTCAGACCCAGTTCGAAATTCTCTAGAGAAATATTGGGTTAATTTAGCTGATGAGATACGCTTTCAAGGCCCAGCAATACCAGATATCATATCTATAAAAGAAATTCAGAAAAAGATAGTTGATATTTTAAATTTTGAAGATGGAAATATATATAAAGGAATAAGTCAAACTTTCACTGTTTCAGATTCGTCTGCTGCTATAGTGGGATCCGTATCGGCCCCAGAAGTGATAGATCCCACACAAGATTTAGCAGCTTTGAGAAAATCAGGGGATTTGTTTAGTAATCTAGAGGCCCTGCAGGAGTCTGGATTGATAGAGACCATTGAGATTTATAATTTCAATTCGGATAATCCAATTGAGTATCCAACGAAGTATGAATCTCAAGCAGCTATAGGTAACCCAGATGCAGATATATCCTTTATTTATAATTATGGGCTATCAAATTACGAACAATTTTCATCTGATGACTCTGTATCAGAAACACAACTATTAAATTATTATAATGATTATGAAGCTATTGATCAAGTATTAAATAACGCTATAGCTAGAAAGCCCTCATCGGTTAAATCAGGTCCAACTGGTATATTATCAAAGTTGGTTATACCAGCGACTAGAGATAGTATAGATAAAAATATGATATCTATGACGGAAGCAAAGAAAGTAGATGATAATAATATCATTGTTATGGATACAGGCATGGAACAGGTTGACTCCAAAAATAACAAAATATTATCTTTACCTTTTTACAATAAAATAGAATTTGGTCACTCAAAATTATCTGGATTCCGAGAACAACTTAGTTCAAATATTGAAAATCTAATTTTCTCTAAAACAACCGAGGTGGCAGGCACACCAGTAACGTCTGTGGGTATTTATGATAGCGTAGCTAACTACTGCTTACAGTTGACATCTCCGGGCGGAAATACTGATTTTTTCAATAAAAGAGGTTTCACTAATTCTTTTAAAGCACCACGATTTAAAAATACAAGCCAGACAGAAGTTGAATTGATTAAAGAAATAGGTCAAGAAACATTATTTCTAATTGATGCTTATGCTATGGCTGAAAATCTATATAGTGGAGACCAAATATTAAACACAAGAGAGCAAGAAACAACACTTATCGGCGGAAGTGAAATAAAAATAGGTAAATCTAGGGCTTTAGGTTTTAGGGATGAAATAGAAAGCCTTTTTGATGAAGAAAAGAATCCACAATTGCAAAATTCTTATGAGGACATCATCGACGGTAAGTCAAACTTCTATATGACAAACACTATACTCTATAAAATATCAAAGTTTGATGAAGATGATCTTGAGAATCCCATACAAAATATATTCTTACCTAATGTCAATAACGACAAAAAAATAACGTATATTGATTCGCAAGTCAAGTACGGAAAGAAATATGTCTATAAAATCTTCGCTTATAAATTTATTTCCGGAACAAACTATACCCTATCTGTCGCAGGAAATCAGGATATGTCTGCATATGCAGAATATTTGCAAGAATACGAAGAGCAGAGATCTGACATTGAAGTTGAACTTGTTCTCTCCGGAGGCGTTCATAGCTTTGATGAGATATATGCTGATCTTTTAAGGAACATGAAAAGAGTTGTAAAAGATACTGACAGTTTTACTAATATCACAAATGAAAGTTCATTTCTAAGAGGTACGATTTATGCCCTCAATCAATTGAAGGAATATTTTGTAGACCGCAGAAGTATAACGATTTTGGCAGAAATAGAAGACAGATTATCCTCTTCGTCTAGCTTGGGCCTAGTTATTGATTCTGGACTTTTGAGTACAGAAGTGAAAGGCAAGCTCACCGCGACCCGTGATTTGATTAAGAAATTCAGAGAAGACATGGTTGATTTGCTTGATACTCTCATAGGCTTTTTTACAGATACTGGCCTCGGAGAAGACAAACCTACCAGAAAGCTCAACGCCCTCAAAACTGTGAACGCCATGGAAGACTTGCTTGAACTGGAAGAGCAAACTCTTGATGCAATCGCTGGTATAATGAGGTCTGATGTCGATGGAAACTTTAATGAAAAAGACAAAAATTTAACAGCCTTTACATATCCGGTAATAAAGATGGTTGAAATACCATACTATGAAGACGCAGGTGCAATATTGGATAACCCTCCAATGTTTCCAGATATCAATTTTGTTCCTTATAAAGGAAATAGTAGGAATATTTCCTTCTTTATATCTTCTGGAGTTGGAAGCACGGAAGAGAATCCAGTCTTATTTAATGAGGATGAGGCATTATATTATGACCTCTGGAGGGAATCAAAAAAGTATAACCAATTTGAGCCAATACCCTTCTTATCCGACGAGGTTCAAAATTTGGGAGCATCATTTGAAATATATAGATTGAGTGACGCTCCGAATAGTTATGAAGATTTTTATAATAAAAACTCTCTGTACCAAATCGTATCGGAAAATTTCAAAGGTGGAACAACTCGCTTACCTTCTGTATCCTTTATGGAAAAAATAAGGCCAAATAAAACATATTACTACATATTTAGACAGAGAGATAGTCGAGGTGTTGTTTCTAATCCGACTGCTGTTTTTTCTGTCTTATTGGTAGACGAAGGCGGCCTTGTTTTCCCGATAATTGAGCAGTATGAATTTCCAGAAAAAGAAAGAGAATACAAAAGGTCAATGAGGAAATTATTAAATATAACACCTTCGATAAATCAAATAACTCCCCGACAATCAGAATCAGGAACATATAGTTCTTATTCTTTACTAGATGAGGTTGGAAGCCTTATGGGACTGACAAACGAAGGAATTTTTGGAAAAACTTTTAAAGTAAGATTTACTTCCAAAAAAACAGGAAAACAAATAGATTTAAATGTAACATTTAAGACAGAACTAGCATCAGACTAAAATAAAAGGTTTTTTATTCTATTTTTAAACTATTTATTTTTGAAACTTTTGCTTTTTAAAAAGGAAAGATATAATGGGTTTTTTAGATAACAGTGGCGATATAATTTTAGATGCCGTCTTAACAGACGCTGGTAGAGAGAGATTGGCGAGAGGAGACGGAAGTTTCAAGGTAGTCAAATTCGCATTAGGTGATGATGAGATTAATTATGAAAACTATGATCTGCTAGCGGCTAGTACCTCTAAGGATTTGCAAATTTTACAAACTCCAGTTTTAGAGGCTTTTACAAATAATACTTCTTTGATGAAATCAAAGCTTATTACAATAACTAGGACAGACCTTCTTTATCTTCCTGTTGTCAAATTGAACGAAAGCTTGGGTGTTGCAAAATATTCTAGTGAAAATGTAGTTCTTGTGACGGTTGATGAAACAACTACAAACAACATGACAGTTGATAGTTATCTTAACGGATATGATGTTCTTGGCGGAAAATTGTTAAGAGCAGATCAGGGTCTGAATACTACAGCAGAAAGCGCAAATCAAACTTTGGATTCAGACTTGGTAGAAACACAATACATCGTAGAAGTTGATAACCGCCTCGGTGCCCTTTATTCTTCAGAGGGATCACCAGCCCCAGTATCATTTATTGATGATGACTCTGTTGCTAGTTACTTCTTCTCGCGAGACGATGTATACGTAAGGGACAACCTCGATACAACAAGTGACAATCAACAACCCATCGAGGGTCCAAGAGGTACTTATGTTAGTTTTAAAATTAGAGCGTCCACAAATTTGAAGTCTAGTACGTACCTTTTTGATCTTTTAGGATCTACATTTACAATTGGTTCCACTACTTATAAATATATTGATACAAACATTAGAATCAGCGGTGCCACTACAGGATATAGCCTAAGTGTGCCAGTTAGATTCATTAAACAGAATTAAGAGAGACTAAAACATGGCAGTTACATTTAAAAACCTTGTAGCAGATAGAGACGTTGCAAATACAAGAACGTTATTGAACGAAGCAATCCCCATCACTGGATCAGTTGTTTCTGGAACATATAGTGATAATAATATCAAGAACTATGCCCATGGCATGTTCCAATCGGTATATGATTATCCTTACCTAAGTTCTTCAGCAAATCATATTTTTGATTTAACCGTTGGGTATTCTGCAGATTCAGCTTTGTCTGGTGCAGCAAGTACTCAAAATGCGAAGAAAATTAATATCTACAATCAAATGGCTCAAGTGCTAGTTGGTTATGACGAGAATAATAATATCAGAGAGTTTGATAGAGACGGAAGTTTGTCCACTGGTGATAAGCTCAAAGAATGTGTTTTTGTCAACTTGGCAAGGCTTCTCACAAAAGATGAAGTCCAAAAGCAATCTTTGGTCTTGACCGTCGCAACAGGTGGCACCCCAGCATCTCCAGACTTTGCATCTCCTTTGACAATTAGTGATTACGGAGCAGCGACAAGTTATAAAACAAACTCTCCTGCAGGTGAATATGGAATTCTCTATACTGGCTCTGCAGCTGTTGAAGGCACTGGTGTTGGCTTGGTTTATTATCAGGCAGGAATCGCAGTATTGACATCCTCCGTATTTGACGGAACGTTTGGAGCACCGGGCGCAACATATGATACCAGCTCAATTGATGCTGTTTTGACCGGATCAGAGATTTCTTCTTCTTGTGACGGATTCAGAAACAGAATGGATAACTTGGATTTCAACAATACAACAGAGTTAAATTCTACAATTTATTTCTGTAGAGCGAATACAAGCGATTTCAATTATAGTGCGAATCCGACTTATCTTTCTGGAAGTAAAATAAGAGTTAAGGATCAAGAGACCGATACTCCAATCTCGTATGTTACAACTGTTGGACTGTATTCGGCAGATAATGAACTCTTGGCAGTTGCAAAGCTTTCAGAGCCTTTAAAGAAAGATCCAACAAACGAGTTCACTCTAAGGGTTCGTTTAGATTACTAATATAGGAAGAGTAGGAAATGTCTTTTAAAAAGTTTGAAAAAAAAGACATTCTTCGTAATGTTATTGAAACGCATCCCAATATTCGTTTCGATATTTATGATTCTAAGTTGTATTACAATAATAGGACTCAGTTGAGTGGAGCATTTTCTGAAGATGTCCGAAACGTTCCTTCTGGATTTATATCACTATATGAATTAAACATTGATAAATCTGATGGTCAGAATAACTTCATTTATCCTTTTATAGAAAAAGGTTCAAGTCTTCTTAAATTTAAAGCAGGAACGAAAGTTGATTTTGACGAAAGCTCGTATGGCGACCAGCTGACGGGATCCTATCCTCTATCTGCGTCAATCACTAGAGACGTTTTAACGGGAAGCGCAGACCTTAAATTTAATGCTCTGAAGAACACAATTGATTACTATTCTATAATGAGCAGTCAATATACGAATGTCGCCGAATACACCACTTTCAATTCAGCTAGTTTGATATCTATCCCATCTATATTTTACGGATCTTCGATAGAAAAGGGTTCAATTGATTTAAAATTTTATGTCTCCGGAACCCTCATTGGACAATTGAAAGACGAGAATAACAACGGCGAGCTAATACAGGTTGGCCCTTCTGGTAGTGTCGGTTCTGGATCAACAGCCGGAATCGCCCTATACAATGAGGGCTTCCTTTTCCTCACAGGAAGTTGGGACTTGAGTAATGGTTCACATACAGAACCTTATGATGGGGCAAAGCCTCCTTCTTGGATTTATTACGCCGTTGGAGCAAATGATGGCACTCCGACTGGAACCATACCAAGCTCCAGCTATACCATGGAAATGAACGGAACAAATTATGTGCCATCTTACACGATGTTTGCACATGCTAATTTGGGAGAGTTTAATCACTCAAACAATCCAACTTATATAGAATACGGGCAAAGTAAGCAGACCCTATCAGGAGCCTATATTTATGAAGAGCCAACAGACTTATTAATTAAAAACTCAGTAAGTTCTTCATATGTTGATCCCACGGGATCTTTCGAAAAGACAACTTACATTTCAAAGATTGGTATCTACGATAAAGATAAGAATTTGATTGCAGTTGCAACAACTTCTACTCCAGTTAAGAAGACACAAAATAGAAACCTCACTTTTAAACTAAAATTGGATATTTAATGATTCTAGGATTAGATGTAAGCACAAGCATCATCGGTGTTTGTTTACTTAAAGATAATAAAATTGTCAAAGCTGATTATATCGACTTAAGAAAAACGACGGGCCTATTACACAAGGCACAAGTTGTTGAAGATTATATAAATCATAACCTAAAACATGTTGAAATAGAGCACATCTTTATTGAGCAAGCTCTCATGTTTTTCAGAAGAGGTGGATCTACTGCAAAAACAATGGCAACACTTCAAAACTTCAATGGTGTGGTCTCTTGGCTGTGTTTCAAGATGTTAGAATTAGAGCCAAATTATGTAACCCCAATTTCAGCACGCTCGAAATGTGGCATCAAAGTACCAAGAGGTAAAAAGGCTAAAGAAGTGGTAATGGAGCATTTTTTGGAAACTGGCGAATTTCCAATAGATTATACCAGATACGGAAATGTACAGAAATATTGCTATGATATCGCAGATGCTATAGTAGTTTCAAGAGCAGGCTACTATTTATTGCAGGAGAAATAAAAATGGCCAGAAAATTAACAAATTCAATTTTAGAAAAACTCATTAAAGAACAGATTAGTGGCCTAGGAGACCTATCTGGGAAAATGACAAAAGCCCAGCAAGTCAACAAGGAAAGAGAAAGGATAAATTCTATTGATGGTGCAGAAACCAAAGGCATAGATAATACGGAGAGAGCAATCATTCAAAGTGTAGAAGACGCACTCACCATAATCGCGTCAGAAGGAAATTTAAATCGCTTTAAAGACCGACTAGAGTCTTTTTTACAAAATATAATTAACGATCTTGGTCTTGGGGATGAAGAATAAAATAATCCTTGACACGTAGAAAATAGTGTGTTATATTAATAGTATGAATGAGAAACTTTCTATACTTCACAACATACTTGGTAAAAGCTATAAGTCAAATGATGAGCATTTGTTTGCGTGTCCTTATTGTGGCCATCATAAGAATAAATTTTCTGTCAATGTTGAGAAGAATGTTTATAAATGCTGGATTTGTGATGCACGAGGTAAGAATCTATTTCGTGTAATTCGTCGTTTTGGTACTTTTTCTCAACAAGAGAAGTGGAAAGAGCTTAGTGGAGATACTCAAGATCTAGGAGAGTTCGATAGGTTATTTGAAATACCTGTTCGGGAAGAACAAATAGAACAAATTCTAGAAATGCCGCAAGGCTTTAGGACTTTGACATCTGTATCTAACAGTAGATCATATTTGAAGGCAATGAGATACCTTTCGCAAAGAGGTATTAAAGCGACAGATATTTTAAAGTGGAAAATGGGGTATACAACAGAGGGAAACTTTAAAAATAGAATAATCATCCCTTCATTTAATTCTAAGGGTAATTTGAATTATTTTGTAGCCCGAACATTCTCTGGAGACTATAGAAGATACATGAACCCTCCAGTGTCAAGAAATATTATTTTTAACGAGCTTTATGTAGATTTTGAAGAAGAAGTGACGATTGTCGAGGGAGCCTTTGATGCGATTAAGGCAGAAAACGCCATACCCATTTTGGGATCAACTATAAGAGAGACATCAAAATTGTTTCAAAAGATAGTAACCAATGATACTCCAGTCTTGTTAGCTCTGGATCCAGATGCGAGAAAGAAGTCAGAGTCAATTAAAAAGTTATTTTTAAAATATGGAATAGAAGTAAGAGAAGTAGAATATCCTGATGAGAGAGATATAGGGGATATGTCCCGAGAAGAAGTTTCAAACTTAAGTCAAAAAGCCAATTTTGTTCAGAGCAGTGATAGCCTGATCAATGCAATTTCCGCCATTTAGTTAGGAGAAAATTTTGAAGTTTGCTCATATTGCAGATACACACATTAAGAACTTGAAGTATCACCATGAATACGGTATTGTTTTTGAAAAGCTCTACAAGACCCTTAGAGAAGAGAATGTAGATTATATTGTCCATTGTGGGGATATTGCACATACTAAGACACAAATTTCACCAGAATTTGTGGAAATGTGTACTAAGTTTTTTAGAAATTTGGCAGATATTGCACCAACATATATTATTTTAGGAAACCATGATGGTAATCTTAAAAATTCCAGCAGGCAAGATGCCCTCACTCCTATCGCAGAAGCTTTGGAGCACCCAAATCTCCACTTGTTAAAGGACTCTGGAGAGGTGGTATTAGATAATTTCGCTGCCTTGAATGTTTTGTCTGTCTTTGATGAGGATAATTGGGTAACACCTTCAGATCCAGATAAGGTGAATATAGCCTTATATCACGGGTCTATTTCTGGCGTAAAAACAGACACCGGATATATAATGACTCACGGTGAACACCCTATCGAAATTTTTGAGGGCCATGATTATGCCTTCTTGGGAGACATTCATAAAACAAATCAGATTTTAGATGATGATGGTCGTGTGCGCTATTGTGGCTCTACGGTGCAGCAGAACCACGGAGAGACAAACGATAAAGGGTATCTTGTTTGGGATATCAAGGGAAAAGAGGACTTCACATGCAAGCATATTGTTTTAGAAAACCCCATTCCTTTTGTTACAATTAATTTAACTCCGAAGGGAAAAATGCCAAAGGGAGTTCAAGTCCCTGAAGGATGTCGTCTCCGTTTGGTTACTCAAAACAATCTTCCTCTGGATGTAATGCGAAGAGCAACAGATGTGGCAAAAAGAAGATTCAATCCAGTGGCGATTACTCGTCTAAATAGATCACAGGGCGAACGTGGCACAGTACAAGACATGGCCAGTGATTTAGAAGCTCAAGACTTGAGAGATATTGAAGTTCAAGAGAAACTTATTAAAGAATATCTAAAAGACTATGAAGTCGAAGAAAATCTCATGGACAAAGTGCTATCACTTAATTCAAAATATAACAAGATCGCAGAAGACAACGAAGAGATTTCAAGAAACGTCAATTGGAAGCTGCGATCTCTCGAGTTTGACAATCTTTTTAATTATGGAAGTTCTAATTCTATAAATTTTGAGAACTTGAACGGTATTGTTGGCATCTTTGGAAAGAATTATTCTGGAAAATCCAGCATCATTGATTCATTGTTATTCACGATGTTTAATTCTACATCAAAAAACGACAGAAAGAACTTAAATGTAATTAACCAGAATAAGGAAGAGTGTTTTGGAAAGGCAACGATTTCTATTGGAAATCTTGACTATACAATTGAGAGATCTGCCACAAAATATGTCAAAAAGCTAAAGGGCGAAACTACTCTAGAGGCAAAGACTAATGCAGATTTTAGTGTATATTGCCCAATAGATGATGATCATGAAAGTCTTAACGGGACAACCAGAAACGAAACTGACAAAAACATTCGTAAAGTATTTGGAAATCTTGATGATTTCCTATATTCCTCGATGGCTAGCCAGTTAGATTCCTTATCTTTTATTAAGGAGGGGTCAACAAAAAGAAAAGAAATTCTGGCAAACTTTCTTGATCTTAAGTTCTTCGATAGCAAATACAAGCTAGCTAACGATGATTCGGCCCCTATTTCAATTGAGTTAAGGAAATTGCAAGATAAGGATTTCAATCAGGAAATCCTAGAAGTGAAGATGGACTTAAGTGAAAAAGAAGCAGAATTAAAAAACCAAAAGGAACTCTGTAAAGAGTACAAGCAGAAATCAAAAGATTGTAACGAAAGAGTGGCGATTATCAGGGAAAAGATTCGTTCAATTCCGGCAGAAGTCATTGATGTCGCTAGGGTGCGAAAAGACTTAAACAGAAAGAAAAGCCAGATGGTGAGCACTCAAGATCAGATTCAGACAGACAAGGGAGAAAGAGACTCCAAAAAGAACGAATATCAGGCAATTTGTGATTTTCTTGGCACCTACTCAAAAGATGATCTTTATGGGGAAAGAGAAAATATTGAAAATTTGCGAAATGACATTGTTGGGTTGAATGGAAAACTGAAAAAAGAGGACGAAGAGCGCAAAAGAAACCAAAAGAGAGTCCAGTTGTTGGATGGCATTCCATGCGGCACGTCCTTTCCTACCTGCAAATTCATCAAGGATGCTCTCGTCGCGGAAGCAAATATACCAGAAAATCAAAAGAGAATAAATTCAATTCAAGATAGTATCAATTTGATTGATGAACAGATTAAATCTCTTGATCCAAAGCTGGTGGAAACAAAAATCGGCGCATATGAAAAAATCTTATCCGAAAGAGATACTTTGTCAAATAACATTACAAACTTGGATTTGAAAATTGACAAGAATAAAGCTTGTGTAGCAACTTTACTGGTTGAGATTGAAAGACTTGAAGATAAAGTTTCTGAATATGAAACGAACAAAGATGCAATTGAAAACTTGGAAAGCCTAAATTCACAATTGGCATCTTTGGAGTTTGATCAGAAGAATTATGAAATAAAGTGTGAAGAATGTAACAACAACTTTTTGAACCTTTATAAAGAGATTGGATCTGCGGAGCAAAAAGTGAAGCAAATCACAGATCAAAAAGAATCTTTCGATAATCTTCAAGAGCAATATTCTGCATTTGATCTTTATAAGCAGTGCATGCATCCTAATGGGATTGCTTTTGACGTAATTCGCAAGAAGTTGCCAGTCATTAACGAAGAAATTGGAAAAATTCTGTCAAATATTGTAGATTTTGAGGTTTTCTTTGAGGATGATGGTAAGCGTTTGGATATTTTTATCAAACACCCTCTTTACGACCCGCGACCTTTGGAGATGGGATCTGGAGCAGAAAAGACAATTTCAGCTATGGCAATTCGGCTAGCCCTATTAAGTGTATCTAGCTTGCCTAAAGGGGATATTTTTGTTCTGGACGAACCGGGCACTGCATTGGATGAAGAAAACATGCAAGGCTTTGTAGACATTCTGTCTATTATCCGAAATTATTTTAAAACAGTTTTATTAATCTCGCATCTTGACACGTTGAAAGACTGTGTTGACATGCAAATAACAATTGACAAAAAAGACGGCTATGCATCCGTTAATGCATAAGAAAAAGGAGAAAAAATGTCAGTATTAACACAAGATACCAATTTTACCAGTTATCAGAACACAGAGGAGATAGGTCCCGAGGCCCCATCAGTATTTAATGATGGGTTTGAAAAAGGTCCATCTCAGACAGGATTCTTTATTTATTCCGAAGAACCATATTCATTATGGTTCAACGACGGTAATGGCTGGATTCTCCATCAGGCATTTACAGTGGCAAATTTAATTACCGGAACAAACTATGCTTGGGGAGAATATACAGCTGCTTATGTAGAGACAAGTGGTGTTCACACTGTCCACGTTAAGCCCCGAACTGGAGACCTTCTTATTGACGGGAACATTGGAGACGGCGCAAATCAGCACGATACACTTATCGTTTCTGGAAATTCAATTAGTGCGAGCGTTGTCTCACCACAGGCAGTGCCTTCATCTGGTCAATTTAAATGGTCAAACTGGATGGGTCAGGCTCCCGGCTTTCAAGCTGGAAATATGGAATATGGTGGAGTTGCAGCCTATGGTGAGGCTACACAGTTAACATTTCATAAAGAAGATGCAGACGGAGTAGATCAATCAGCGTTTTTAGACCAATATTTAAACGCCAAATCTGGTCAAATCAAAACAATACTTGATGCAAACTCAGGACACCATAACGTTTTTCAGATTGTAGGGGCAAGTATAGACAGCAATGGAAATTATAAATTTGATGTATATAATGTATCCCATGATGATATTGCAGTTACCACAGGAAGTACTACAGTTTATTTTGTACTTGTAGGAGCGGAAGGTGCTCAAGGTCCAGCGGGTCCAGCAGGTCCAGCGGGTCCAGCAGGTCCAGCAGGTGCAAATGGAACCAGTGGAGATATGGGCGGAACAATGACAAGCCACATCATTCCAGACACTAATGCAGCATATGACTTGGGCAATGCGGAGTATAAAATTCGTCACCTTTTCTTATCTGACAACTCAATGTACATCGGAGATACTTGGATCAAGGCCGAGGGCGACTCTGTTAAAATGCCAAATCTTTTGGTTGGTGACTTGAATCTCAACAACACAGGCCGTCAAAATGAAGTTGACGGAACAAGTGGCCACTGGTCTATTCAAGAAGGCTCTGAAGATCTTTTCTTGATTAACCGAACAACAGGAAAGAAATATCGCTTTAACATTACAGAAGTAGAGGAGAACTAAAATGACTGAATTAGCAAGAGGTGCGGTAGATAAGGCTTTAGAAAAGGTGGTTTCTCGCAAACTGCTTGTCTGGGCAACAGCAACAGCACTTATGTTCAACGCGACAATTGACAGTGGAGATTGGCTTATTTTAAGTGCGCTTTATATTGGTGGCCAATCTGTTATTGATGCAATTGTAAAGTTGAAAGGTCTCTAAATTGATCAACGTCGATTTAGGCGAAGCATTTAAGGCCATCGGAGCTTTTGTAGCCAAAAACTGGCAAACATTAGCTCTGATAGCCTTTATTGTTTTCTTTTTTCTTTCCAAGAATGATTATGGCGCACTTAAAAAATCTATGGAAGTAATGACGGTTAGTTATCAAGAACAGCTTGCAACAATGGAAAGACTTCATCAGAAGGAACTTAAGCTTCGGGAAGAGTCAATTGCAAAATATGAAAAAGAAATTGCAGATCTAACAAAGAAATATGACGAAGCCTTGGTAGATCTTCGAAAAACAAAAGAAGAAGACATCGAAAGAATAGAGAAAGACTTCAAAGAAAAGCCAGAAAAGCTGGCTGAAGAAATAGAAAACCAATTTGGATTTAGCCATGTTAAGTAGAATATATTTATTAGTATTTATATTGATTTGTTGTGAAAACGCCGAAGCTTCCGGTGGTAAGTTCACTTTCATCCAGCAGGGTAGGCAAGCACCCTTCACAGGCACCCTATTTGACCCGACAGCGACTGCAAAAATAATGGCCAATAGGAAGTTCCTAAAAGAAGAGTACGAGCTTAAGCTGGGGTTTGAGCTGCAAAAAAGACAAAAACAATTTGATTTAGATCTCGCTCAACTAAATATTACCCTCGATACCGAGCGAGAAGGTTTTCAAAAAACCATTGAAGTTAAAAATAAAGAGATTGAGCAACTAAATAATATAATAGCAAAGAAGCCGGGAACCAACGCCTTGTTGTGGGGAGTAATTGGTGGATTTGCAGTCGGCGTTGCAACAACTGTCGGCATAACTTATGCGGTGAACAAATGAAAAAAGATTTAAACGATATTGCAAAATACGAAGTAGCTATTTCCAAGAAATACGGAAAAGAGGCTATTCAACATCCTAAAGCTGATTGGGACGATGAAAAAGAGAAAGATTACCAGCAGCAAATCAAAGATCTGTACCAAAAACAGAAAAAGCAAGAAGAAAAAAACGAAAAAATTGAAATGGATGGGTTTTTAATTTCTAAAAAACTATTTAATAAAGATGACAATAGAAATTGTCTTGTTTGTCAAGCTTATTCTTTTGAATTAAGAGATGATGTTTACATGGCAAAATTTGATTGTTGCTTTAAATGCTACATACAGTGGGTCGATGGCCGAGAGGCCCGGTGGAAAACCGGATGGCGACCTGAAGAGGGAAAATAAATGGCTACAACATTAGAAATCATTCAAGGAATTAATCAAGCGGCAGCTAATGCCTATGATGGTGCTCATGATGAAAGGTTTGTCTCTGGAGAAACCAAGGAAATTGGACTAAACCGCGAATCCGGAGATTCAATTATTGATAGCAGAATCTCTGATGGGTTCGGCGTAAAGATCATTGGAGACATGCTTCAAATTAACTACGAAGCAAACATTAGATTGAAAGATGTTTATGCTGGCGGATTCGAAGAAGAGTGTGAGAGAAAACTGCAAGCAATTGCAGACTTTCTAAAAAAAGAATATAAAGTAATCACAGGAAGCAACCTTTCTCTTGCTCCACAAGGAGAATGCAAATGCATCGTGCAACACACTTCAAGAGTAAGAACTTTTGTTATGGCTCATAAATTATTTAAAATCGGCGGCATGACTGGAGTTGAAACATTGGGAGAGGCCATTACAAACCCGATGGACGTTAAATACCAAAAATTCTTAAAAAAAGGAAAATTCTAAAATGAAACTTACAAAAAATAAATTAAAACAGATTATCAGAGAAGAGCTTGAAAATGCAATGTCGGAAGTTGAAAGACCTAAGACAACAGAGGCATCTCGTGATGCCCATAAAGCTTTGGTGAAGCAATCTGACACGATGAAAGATGCAAAAATTGCTCTCGATACAGCTAAAGAGGAACACACAAAGGCAACGAACCACGCCATCCAAAATCCCCAAGGAAGGAACTATGACTGGTACGCCGATATGTATATGTACCAAGCCCGCGCAGAACTTGCAGCCGCCGAAGCTGTCTATGAAACAGCAGTTGCAACATACAAAGAAATGCACGAAAAAATAAAATCTGATAAATAAAACAAGAACATTAAATGTCATACACACTATCCAAAAAAGAGATAGTAGCTGAAATATTGAAATGCGGAAAAGATCCGGTTTATTTCATTGACAACTACGCAAGAATATCTCATCCGATTGATGGCTTGATTCCTTTCAAGACATATCCATACCAAGCAGACTTACTGCAGGATTTTAACGATTATCGTTTTAATGTCATCCTGAAGGCACGCCAGCTTGGTATTTCTACTATAGCAGCAGCATATGTTGTTTGGCTGATGTTGTTTCATCGTGATAAAAATATTCTTGTTATGGCAACAAAATTCAAAACAGCTTCCAACTTGGTCAAAAAAGTTAAAGCTATTATGAAGAACCTGCCAGAGTGGATTGTCATTGCAGAGATTTCCATTGATAATAGGTCTTCATTTGAATTGGCTAACGGTTCTCAAATTCAAGCAGCCTCGACTTCCGGAGACGCAGGTCGTTCAGAAGCTCTTTCGCTTTTGGTTATCGATGAGGCCGCCCACGTTGAGAACTTAGATGAATTGTGGGCAGGTCTATATCCTACCATCTCTACTGGTGGACGAGTGATTGCCCTAAGTACGCCAAATGGTGTCGGTAATTGGTTTCATAAAACATATATGGAAGCAGCAGAAGGTTCAAATGACTTTCACCCAATCAATCTCTCATGGGATGTTCATCCGGATAGAGACCAACAGTGGTTTGAGAAAGAGACAAGAAACATGTCTAGGCGAGAAATCGCTCAAGAGCTTGAGTGCAACTTTAATACTTCTGGAGAGTCGGTAATACACCCTGATGACATCGCTTGGATAGAAAGCATTGTATGCGAGCCTAAGTACAGGACTGGATTTGATAGAAACTTATGGATCTGGGAACAATATCAGGCAGGTTGCACTTATTTGCTTGTCGCTGATGTGGCCAGAGGTGACGGGGCCGACTATTCTGTCTTTCACATTATAAAATTAGAGACGATGGAGATAGTCGCGGAATATCAAGGCAAGCCTAGCTTAGATATGTATGCAAATATACTTATGCAGACAGGAAAAGAGTTTGGTAATTGCCTTCTAGTCGTCGAGAATGTCGGTATTGGTATCTCGGTTCTTGAAAAATTAATAGACTTGCAATATCCAAATATATATTATTCAATAAAAGGGTCGCATGAATTTATTGAAGGATATCAGGCAGAAACAAATAGTTCTGCAGTACCCGGATTTACAACATCTTCAAAAACTCGCCCACTAATCGTAGCAAAATTGGAAGAATTCATCAGAAACAAACTAATTAAAGTATACTCTGTTCGCTTTTCTAATGAATTACGAACCTTTATTTGGCATAATGGCAAACCTCAAGCGATGAGAGGATATAATGACGACCTTACAATGGCGTTAGCAATCGCATGCTGGGTTAGAGACACGGCACTTACTGTAAATCAAAGAGAGGCAGATTATAAGAAAGCTTGTTTGGGATCAATAGTTAAAGTTAATACAAAAGTGAACACAACAATTCCCGGAATGCAAGGGTATAGTAGAAAAGAGACACTAGACGACAAAATGTTTAAAGCAAAGCAAGATTATAAAAAATATTCTTGGCTCATTAAAGGATAGAAAATGGCAGATCAAAAAAAGAATCCAAATAACCCACAATCAGAATTATTCAGAAGATTGACGAGATTGTTCTCCGGCCCAATTGTTAATTGGCGAACTCAGATGAATCGTAAGATTCGCAGAACATCACTAGATAAATATGCTACTCAATTTAGGTCAGCATCAGGACAGCAATTCAGAAAAGCTGAATATAGTCCTTTCGATGTGATGCATTCTAAGATTATGGCTCAACAAAATAGGGCAGAACGATATGTTGATTACGAACAGATGGAATACATGCCAGAGATCGCTTCTGCTCTTGACATCTACGCTGATGAGATGACAACTCACTCTGCATTGTCACCAATGATGCACATTGACTGTCCGAACGAAGAGATAAAGGCTGTGTTGTCATCTTTATATGAGAACGTATTAAACATTGACCACAACCTTTTTGGTTGGTGTCGTTCAATGTGTAAGTTTGGAGATTTTATTCTGTACTTGGACATCGATGACCGCATCGGAATTAAAAATGTTGTACCTGTACCTCTACGCGAAGTAGAAAGACTTGAAGGTGAAGATCCAACAAATCCAAATTATATCCAATACCAGTGGAACTCAGCTGGAATGACTTTTGAAAATTGGCAAGTTGCTCATTTTAGAATTCTCGGTAATGACAAATACACTCCTTACGGAACCTCCGTATTGGACGCTGGTAGAAGAATCTGGAGACAGCTTGTTTTAATGGAAGATGCTATGATGGCATATAGGATTGTGAGATCTTCTGAAAGAAGAGTATTTTATGTTGATGTTGGTAATATTGCCCCGCAGGACGTAGAACAATTTGTTCAGAAAACAATTACCTCTATGAAGAGAAATCAAGTGGTGGATGCAAACACTGGCCGAGTAGACTTGAGGTATAATCCATTATCAGTAGAAGAGGACTATTTTATTCCTGTCAGAGCGGGAGAGTCTTCAAAGATTGAAACTTTAGCAGGTGGACAGTTCACAGGCGATATTGACGATGTGAAGTATCTTAGGGATAAGATGTTCTCTGCTCTTAAGATACCCGCAGCCTATCTTTCAAGCGGAGACGAGGGTGCATCAGAAGATAAGACAACATTGGCACAAAAAGACGTTCGTTTCGCTAGAACTATCCAAAGACTGCAGAGAGCAGTGATTTCTGAACTAGAAAAGATTGGCATCATTCATCTTTACACTCTTGGATTTCGCGGTGACGACCTTGTTAGCTTCAGGTTAAAGTTAAATAATCCTTCAAAAATCGCCGAACTGCAGGAATTAGAACATTGGAAGCAAAAATTTGATATTGCTGGCGGCGCAACTGAAAACTTTTTCTCTCGACGTTGGATTTCTCAAAATATTTTTAGTTTATCCGAAGAAGAGTTTGTCAGAAACCAAAGAGAGATGTTCCATGATAGGAAATATGAAGCAGAACTCAACGCCGCAGCCGAAGCCGCAGGCGAGCAAGCAGCTAGTGGATTCGCCGGAGAAGCCTCTGATGGCCTAGGTCTTGACCAAGACACACCGGGCGAGGATCTTTCCATCCCTGCAGACGACAATGACGGCCTTGATTTGGATTTTGATACAGAAACTACCCCAGAAGAATCGCCAGCTGAAGAAGAGCCGCTTTTGGCAGCACCAGCTAGAAGAGATGATCGTGGTAGAAAAATGACAACTACCGCAAGGTCAAAAAGTTACTACACGCCAAAGAAGAATGGCCGTGGTGGAGACCGTAGAACTGGTATCTCTCATCATTTATCTGCAATTGCAATACCTAAGCCCAAAGATATCATACCCGGATCTTCAGATCTTAAGAGTTTATCTCGTGGTATTACGGAATCGCAGACTAATTATAGAAAACAAGAAAAAAGTATTTTTGATACAAACTTAGAAATCAGCAAATTGATTTCAGACTTAGAAAGAACGGAGATTCAAATCGATGAAGATGAAACACAATAAAAAGCGTAATACGGGCTTTATTTACGAAGCAATCATTAGAGAGCTTGCAAAATCAATTCATGAAGGAATGGATGACAAAAAATCTAAAATTATAAAGATTATTAGAGAGAGTTTCCGCAGTAATGCTTTACTTGGAAAAGACTTAGATCTATATAAATCAATTTTGGAAACTAAGGATGTTGACAAATATAGAGCAGAAAAAATCATGTTTCAATAAGAACTTCAAAAAAAAAAGAATAATAACAAACGAATATTTTAGCAACAAATAAAATAAATAGGAAAGAATAATAAAGAGA
>UEXM01000646.1_pt1 | contig 35337 bp, 51 predicted proteins | sample 1796661 | NCBI WGS metagenome assembly UEXM01 (sample SAMEA4772469, study PRJEB27181) | metagenome
AGTGAGTTTTAGTGGTCATATCACGAGCACAAATGCAAAAGGAAGTATCTACAGGAGATAAGAAAATGAATAAAAAACTAAAACCAATACCATCAAAAAATAAAGGTCTTAAAAAATTACCTAAAAAAGTAAGGAATAAAATGGGCTTTAAGAAAAAAGGTGGAATAGTAAAATAGATGTGTAAGTGTAATGAAGATTACGAATGTATATGTGGACTTGAAATAGAAGAGAACAATAAAAATGACTAAATTATGTAAAAGAGGAAAAGAAGCCGCAAAGAGAAAGTTTGACGTTTATCCTTCAGCGTATGCAAATGCGTATGCTTCTAAAATTTGTGCTGGTAAAATAAAAGACCCTAGTGGTAAAAAAAGAAAAGATTTTAAAGGACCTAAGCCAATGGCAAAAGGTGGTTCAATTTCTCAACAAAGAAAAAAGATATCTAATTATGATCAAGGTGGAATAGCTAAAGGATGTGGAATGATCATGGAAAATAAAAGAAAAGTAACTCAAAAAATGTAATGGCTAAATCTGGCTTAAAAAAGTGGTTTTCTCAAGAATGGGTTGATATAGGTTCTCCAAAAAAAGGAGGAGGATTTGCCAAGTGTGGTAGATCGAAACAAAAGAAAGATGCTAAAAGAAAGTATCCAAAATGTGTTCCTAAGTCAAAAGCCACAAGTATGTCAAAGGGAGAAAGAAAATCAGCAGTGTCAAGAAAAAGAGCAGTGGCTCAAGGAGTTGGTGGTAAACCAACTAATGTGAAAACTTTTGTCAAGAAAAAAACAAGCAGAAAAAATAAAGCTTGATGTAGTTAATTGGTCCAAGACTGTCTTGGAACCAATGAATAAACATATAGGTTTTCCAGCGTGTCCTTTCGCTGCTAAATGGAGAAAAGATAAAAAAGTGCGAATTGAAGTTCGCATGGATAAGTCTAAATATGAAAAACACTTAACTTCTGTCATTAAGTCTTGGAATAAAAAAGAACATGATATTATAATTTACTGCGACCCTTTTTTTGAACAATATAATCCTGAACAATTTCAAGAAAAAATAGATTTTTATAATAAAACCTATAACAGAAGAGATGTGTACTTTATGGGATTTCATCCTGAAACACCTGCTGATCCTGATAGTGAAGCTTTTCTTTGTGACCCCACTGAGGAACCTGTAAAACATGGTGACTTAGAATATTCTATGATGCTTATACAAAAATTTAAACAACTGTATGATGCAAGTTGCAAACTACATAAGATAGGCTATTATAAGAAATGGCCTAAGGAATACTACGATGAAGTAGTAGCTGAAAGGCAAAATACGTACGAAAAACTTTTTAAAAAAGGAGTAAAGTCATGATGGCAAAAAAGAAACAAGTAATGAAAAAAGGTGGCATGGCCAAAAAGCGTGGCGGTGGCATGATGAAGAAAATGAGTATGGGTGGAAATGTTTCACCAAGAAAAGCAATGGCCATGGGAATGATGGATGGTGGTCCAGCAAAGAAAAAATCTGTCGTTAAAAAACGTGGTGGCGGAATGATGAAAAAGCGTGGCGGCGGAATGATGAAAAAATAATATGGCTACCTCTGGTACAACTACTTTTAATTTAGATATAGATGACGTTGTAGAAGACGCTTACGAAAGATGTGGCGTTGAAACACGTTCAGGCTATGATTTAAAATCAGCTAGAAGAAGTTTAAATATTCTTTTTCAAGAGTGGATGAACAGAGGTATTCATTTATGGAAAGTAGAAAATGAAACTGCTAATTTAACAGCAGGCACAACTACCTATACTGCTCCAAGTGATGCAAGTGATGTTTTAGAAATGACTTTTAGACAAATATCAAGTGGCACAACAACTGACACTACTATGACTAAAATATCACGATCAGAGTATCAAGCGATTCCTAACAAATTTTCTCAAGGTCAACCTACTCAATATTATGTCGAGAGAAATTTGTCTAACGTTCAAATTAATCTTTATCAAACACCTAATACAACAGATACTCAAATTAATTATAACTACATAGGTAGGATACAAGACGCTGGAGCTTATACAAATCAGCCTGACGCTCCTTTTAGATTTCTTCCTTGCATGGTTTCAGGTTTAGCTTTTTATTTATCGCAAAAGAAAAACCCTCAAATGACTCAATCTTTAAAATTATATTATGAAGATGAATTACAGAGAGCTCTCACCGAAGACGGACAAAGAGCATCTGTTCATTTAGTTCCTCAAAACTATTTCATAAACGGTTCATAACATGGCTACCTTTGCTACAGGTAAATATGCTGTTGCTCTTTGTGATAGATGTGGTCAACAATATAAGTTTGCTCAATTACAAGAAGAGTGGAACGGTTTGATGACATGTCCTGAGTGTTTTGAAACTAAGCACCCTCAATTAGACCCTTCTTTTCATAGTGCTGATGCACAAGCTTTACCTTGGACTAGACCAGCGAGACAAGAACCTATGACTGTTTTTGTTGGAGCTTCAGGAGACTCATCTTTTGAATCAAATGGAATGCAACCGTCTAAACCAAGTAGAGCATTGATTATTGGTTCAAGTGTTGGTAAAGTGACAGTGGAGATATCATGAATTATTCAGAACTTTTAGATAATGTAAGAAATTACACAGAAGTAACAAGTGATGTGCTGTCTAATTCTGTGATTAATGTTTTTTTAACTAACATAGAAAATAAAGTAGCTAGACAATTAGATTCTGATGATCAAAGAAGATATGCCACTACAACCTTTGAAGCCAATAATGCTTTTCTAGATGTTAGTGGTCCAGAAGGTGGGTTTAGATTTGCTAGAGCATTACAAATCGTAGCTGATGATGGAACAAGAACTTGGTTAGAGCAAAGAGATGCCACTTTTATGGACGAATATTCGGTAGAAAGATCCACGACAGATACAAATTTTACAGGGCAACCCAAGTATTGGGGTAATTGGGACGCAACAACCTTGATTGTAGCTCCTACTCCAAATGTAGCTTATACAGTGGAGATGTGGTATGATGAAACAGCCGAAAGATTAGGGAATGGTTCAGGAACAACCTCCACCACAACATTTTTGTCTAATAACGCTCCTGAAGTTTTATTATTTGGAACTTTATCGGAGGCTTTTTCTTACTTGAAAAACCCACAAGATATGCAATTATACGAAAGTAAGTACCAAGTAGCTCTGCAAGATTTTGCACAAGAGCAAATGGGTCGTAAACGTAGGGATGAGTATCAAAATGGTGTGTTACGAATTCCGATGAAATCGCTAACACCATAAGGGAGTAACTAAAAAATGACAATAAATCAAGCAGTCTGTGCTTCATTTAAAAAAGAACTGTTAGCAGGCGATCATGATATTGATAACGATACAATCAATCTCGCTCTGTACACAAACTCTGTAACTTTAAATGGAAACACAACAGCCTATTCCGCAACAAACGAAGTAGGTAATTCAGGAACATACGCAGCAGGTGGTATAACTTTAACAAGTCCAACTATCGGCTTAACAGCAACTAGCGCAACAGCTTCTACAGCATTTGTTGATTTTGCAAACGCAAGTTTTACATCAGCAACAATATCTGCTCAAGCAGCTTTGATCTATAATAGATCATCAGCTAATACAAACGCAGCTATTTGTGTTCTTGATTTCGGTGCAGTAAAAACATCAACAAACGGTACATTCACAATCGCATTCCCAACTAATGATGCTTCAAGTGCTATATTAAGATTATCTTAATTTAGAGGAGCATTACCATGGCAGATGCTTGGGGTGAAAATAATTGGGGCGAAGGGGCATTTGGCCAACAAAGCTCGATCACGGTATCTGTTACTGGGTTATCGACTACAACAGCATTAGGAACTGAGTCTGTTGTTGCAGATGCATTAGTAGCCGTTTCAACTTTATCTATGACCAGTGCGTTAGGCACTGCAGTAGGTGAACCTGAAAATGTCACGTTTCCTACAGGTGTTTCATTCGAAACACAACTCTCTGGAGCATTAGCAATTGAAGAAGGCGCAGGTGTCGTTCTCGGAAGTTTATCCACATCATTTGGTTTAGGCACTGAAGTAGCAGACGGAACCGTTGATGCAGGTTGGGGAAGAAATACTTGGGGTTCTTTCGCATGGAATGAAAATATAACTCAAGAGGTTAGCGTCACAGGTGTGGCGATGTCCACGGACTTAGGCACTTCTACAGTTGAAGTAGGTTCAGGTGTCATAGTTTCTGTAACAGGCTTAGAGATGACAAGTGCTCTAGGTGATACAACTGAAACAGGAACATCTCTTGTTACTTTAGATAGTCAATTAGTAAGTGTAGCTTTATCAGGAGCGACTGTTTCTGGTGAGGGAAGTGTTGCAGTTATTGCACCTTCCGATCAATTAGACTTTGCTATTGGAACTCCTACTATTGAAATATTTACACAAGTAGATCCTGTTCCAGTCACTATGACTTCTGCACTTGGAACTGCTGTGGCAGAGGCAGATGCTCTTGTACAACCTACAGGAGTTTCAATGACCTCTGCTTTAGGTACGGAAACAGTAGAGGTAGGAACTGGTGTAATTGTAAGTGTTTCCACAGTTGCCATGAGTTTTGCTGCAGGAACAGCAACAGCTACAGGTGGAGCTATTGTTAACTTAACAGGACTTGACTTATCGATAGTCACAGGAAATCCGTTTGCCACACCTTGGGCAAATGTAGTAACAGGTGCAAGTAATACTTGGACAGGGGTAGACGCAGCATAAAAAGTGTTGCTTGAATAACAAAAAAAGATATATTTTAGAGAGGTTTAAACATGGCAAGTACATATACAAGTAGATTCAAATTAGAAAAGATGGAAACAGGGGCTAACGCCAATACCTGGGGTACAAATACCAATAATAATTTGGATGTTTTAGATGCCTTTGGTGGTGGTTATTTAGCTAAATCTGTTGCAGGTTCTGCTAATATTACTCTTTCAACTGCTGATGCAGATCCAACCGCTGAATCAGCGAATAAAGTAATTGAACTCACAGGAGCCTTAACGGGAGATATCGTAGTATTTATTCCTGCCGTTGAAAGCGATTATGTTTTCTTTAATAATACATCAGGTTCTCAAACTCTTACCATAGCTGCAACAGGTCATACAGCAAATGGTTTTGTTATAACACAAGGAGCATACTCACATGTTTATTGTGAGGGTACAGCTAATTTTAAAATTTATAATGCAGTTGACAAATTAGGAACAACAGCTTTTAAAGGTGTTGCAACTTTTGATGCAGGAGCCACAGTTGCTTCTGGTCAAAATTTAACTGCAGGTGGTGGTAACATCACACTTAGAAGTAATGGACAAGTTCAGGCTACTTTATTTACAGGTAGTGGTGCTGGTTTAACAGGAGTTGAACCTTTTGCTTCAGGAACTAAAATGGTTTTCTATCAAGCCTCAGCTCCAACAGGTTGGACACAAGATACCGCTACTGCATTAAGTGATGCTGCTTTTCGTGTGACTACAGGTTCAGGTGCAGGCACAGGTGGTAGTGATACTTTTCAAACAACTTTTGTATCAACTAAAAATGCTGATACAAGTTCCGCAACAGTTTCTGTTTCAGGATCAGTTGGAGGTCATACCTTATCGACACCTGAGATATCTAGTCACAAACATGGTATGGTAAATATGGCAAATAATCCTCCTGTAAGACCTCAACAACCTTTTCTTACTACCGCAGCATCACCTAGTGCCACTCAAGATAATCAAGTTGAGTACGATACAAATAATAATTTACGTAACGTTGCAGATGCAGGTGGCGGTGGATCTCACTCTCACCCATTTAGTGTATCTAGTTCTTCTCTAGGCGGTACTATCTCTGTTCCTGCGATGAACATAAAATATGCAAACGTAATTGTAGCCGCTAAAGACTAATTTTTTGTATCAAATATTAGATAACGTTCTAAAAAAACCATCATTAAAATTTTTATATAATGAGAGTTTATCTACCTATGGTTGGCAATTAAATAGAAAATCTCAAAAGAATGAAGATAAAGGATTTGGAGGTTTAATTCTTTCAGATAATTATCAACAATCAAATAACAGTTTTTTATATGGATTTAATATTTATTTATATCAACAAATATTGTCGAACTTTAAAAGCAACGTTTTAGAGGATCAACCACTACCTAGAAGAATACATTTAGGAGCAAAGTATAAAGGAAATGTAGGATCAAATCATAGGGACACTGATCACATTGATGATACTACTATATTATTTTTTAATAATCCTTTTTGGGAAAAAGATTGGGGAGGGGGAATTGTTATAGAGAACGAGTTAATAGATTATGTTCCAGGGAGAGCCATAATTTTTCCTTCAGTATTTTTTCATCACGTTGAACAAATTAAATCTGACGAGTCTCCGATTAGACTTGCAACAAATTTTATCTTTAACTATAATTTTAAAAGTTTAAAAAATGCCAATATTTGATCCTGACGGTAAATGTCCTCTTTTAAATAAGAAATGTATTAAGCATCAATGTGTTTGGTATAATATGCTTCAAGGTAAGCACCCTCAAACAGGATTAGATGTTCAAGAATGGGGATGTTCCATAGCTTGGATTCCGTTATTATTGGTAGAAAACTCACAACAAATTATGGGCACAAAGGCTGCTACAGAGTCTTTTAGAAATGAAATGGTTCAATCAAATAACATAATGACTAAGGTTTTAGCTCAAAGCGGTGATGCAAAAAAAGCAATGGCAACCGCTACTTCTATATTTGAATTGATAGGTAATCATCAGGAGGCTATTGATAAAAAAGACTCCTCTTTGGAGGATAAAACTATTTTACAACTAAGTAATAATAAGGTAAAAGTAAAGAAAGGTAAAAAGGTAAAAAAAGATGGCAACAACAGTAAACAACACAACAGTAAATAGTAGATTAACTATTATTTTTGATGCGGCTGGATCATTAGATGGAGATGGACCAAGAATTGGAACAGGTAATACTGAATCTGACGTTATTATTGATAACGAAACTCATTTAAACTTTCGTTCTCATACGGAGATTGATGCCAATATCCATGCTTTACAATGGAATGCTAAGACTAATACTGGAGAAATAGAGTATATAGATAATAGGGAAAATGAATCTATATCTTCTCTACCTCAATGGGCAACAAACGTTGTTATAAGAGTTGAAGCACAAAATGTTTGGAATGAATCGTTTAATACCTCTATGAAATCAGATGATGCGGATGTTCAAGCGAGTTCTACAACAACCGCAAATACAAAAAGAGATGAGTATCTGACTGCACACAGCATTACTTACTAAAGTTTTTCTGTAAAAAATAATGTTCAAAGAACACGTATTATCAATAAGCAAGTTTATACCAAAACAACACTGTAAAAAAATAATTGATTATTTTGATCACGGAGCAGAAGATGCTGCCACAGTATCTGGGATGAATAAGAATGTAAGAAATTGTACGACAAAAGATATTTTGTCTACAAAGTCTTTTGGACAAAAATTAGTTACCAATTATGTGATGGGTAAGATTTTTGAAATTTGTAATATTTATCAAAAAAATCATAAATTTTTTAGTATTAATAAAATAACTCAATTAGATATGTTAAAATATGAGTATAATGAATTTAAAGCAGGTTATGATTTTCACACGGATATGGGACACACATGTAGTGAAAGACAGTTATCAATATCAATAGCTTTGAACAATGATTACACTGGTGGAGAATTTGTTTTCAATTTTAATGGACAAGAAGTACAATATACACAAAACATTGGAGACGTAATAGCTTTTCCCTCTTCTTTTATGTTTCCTCATAAAGTAAATAAAATTCAAAGCGGAACTCGATATGCTTTAATAGGTTGGGTAGTATAAAGATGGAACCTTTATTCATAAAAGAATTTTTACCAAAACAAATTTTAACCTTTTTAAATTCATATTGTGTATTAAACTTTTCTAAACATAGAAATTTTGAAACAGACACACAAACAAATAGTCTTATAGGTGTCTATGGTAATAATGTCATGGAAACTCTTTTGGATATGTCTACTCCTGTTATTGAAAAAAATGTGGGCAAAAAACTTTGGCCTACTTACTCTTATTTTCGTATTTATGATAAAGGTTCAGATTTAAAAGTTCATAAGGATAGACCTTCTTGTGAATATACAGTGGCTTTATGTCTAGGAGCAGATCCTGTTGATAAGCCTTATGAGATATTTGTTGGAGAAGAAGATGAAACTTCAGATTATAAATATTATAACGAACAAGAAGAATACAGAAGATATCGAATTGATCACAAATTTCTCATGTTACCTAATAATGCATTAATATTTAAAGGTATGGATAAAATTCATTGGAGAGAAATATGCACTCATGACCACTTCATAACGGTATTTTTGCATTATGTTGATCAAGAAGGTGATTTTAAAGAATATAAATGTGATAAGAAAGAAAGTTTAGTTTCTATTAAATAATCTAAATGTCCTTAGATATTAAATTTATAAGTCCTATAAAAGAAATACCCTCACCCTCTCCTTCGAAACTTTTTATACCAGATGGATTTAAAAAAATGGAAAGATCAACAGGTGGAAATCCCACTCAAGGAACGGTTAAGAGATGTGTTCCTTTTTTAGATGCCTTAACAACAGGATATATAATTCCTTTTGCGAGCGATATTCACTACATATATAATGAAGACGAAAAAGCGGCAGAGTTTACTTTACCTAAAAATGTTACGTCTATTGATAAACATTATATAAGTGTAGGATTGCATGCCAATTCTCAGGTTGATCAAGAATTAAGACACAACAAAAGAACTGTTGAGGCTGTTTTTAAATTTACTAATCCTTGGAAAATAATTACTCCTCCTGGTTATAGTTGCATTTTTACTCAACCTTTTAATAGAAACTTTCCTTTTAAAATTATTGATGGAATTGTTGATACAGATATATATCCAAATCACGTTCATTTTCCTTTCTATTGGACAAATGATTCTCTAAAACAATTTACAATAAAAAGAGCTAGTCCTATGGTTTTAGTAATACCTTTTAAAAGAAATTCATGGCAGATGTCAGTTGAGCATATTGGACTTTCTGAACATACTAAAAGAGAAACTAAATCTGCTAGAAAATTTTTCTACGAATTCCTTGACAATTATAAAAGAAAATTTTGGTTTAAAAAAGAATATAAATAATGGAAGAAGTAATATTTCAAAAAAGATCTTTGTACAAAACCAAGTACACAGGTGATTTGAATTCTCTAGATAAACAAATTAATCATTTAGCTGAATTTGATAAAGGAAGAAAAGAAACTAATATTGGAGGATATCAAAGTAATTTTATTAATTTTGGCTTTGATGAGTTATTAACCTTTGTATTTAATACTGCAAAACACACACCTTTATTACAAGACAAAAATTTCAGACTTGGTGGATTTTGGTTAAATATAAATAAAGGTAGTGATTATAACGAAACTCATATGCATTCCATGAACGCAGTGTCGGCTGTTTATTATCACAAAATTTGTTGCAATGAATCTCCTATTGTTTTTACAAATCATATTCCATATATACAAAAACATTTGTTTAAATTTGTACCAAGTAATCAAGACATAATTTTTTTTGATGGACTAGAACCTCATTATGTAGAACCTTGTAATCAAAAAGAACACACAAGAATATCTATAGCATTCAACTTGCTTTTAGAGTAATAAAAATAAAGGAGAAAAAATGATTAAACCAGAAGAAATTAAAGATCAAAACTTTAAAATATTTTTAGGAATGCCAATGTATGGCGGTATGCTTACTGAATCGACTTTACATGGCTTGTTGGAGTTACAGTCTTGGACTCAAGCTAACAATGTTGCAATGAGAATACAAACAATGGGTAATGAAAGTTTAATTACTCGTGCTAGAAATACCATAGTCTCTATGATGATGGATCAACAAGATTTTGTTGCTACACATCTTTTATTTATAGATGCTGATATAGGTTTTACATGGCAAAATATTCAAAGATTACTTTGTATAGATAAAGATGTAGCTTGTGGAATTTATCCTAGAAAACATTTATATCTTGAAAAGATTAAAGACATTTTAGAAGAAAATCCAAATGCTACTCCTGATGATATTGAAGCTAGGGCTTTAGGATACAATGTAAATTTTGATGACCCTCTAAATTTAAAAGGTGAGGGAGGTTTTTTTCCAGTGCAAGAAGCAGCCACAGGTATGATGCTTGTGAAAAGAGAAGTATTTAGAACTATGATGAAGAAGTTTCCTGAAAGAAAGTATGAGTCTGATCAAATTGTTAATGGTGGATCTTATAAGTCTGATAATTGTTACGATTTATTCGCTGTTGGACCCTACAAAACTAAGACTAAAGAAGGTCAACCACAAATAAGATATCTATCCGAAGATTACTACTTCTCTCGTCTATGGCAAGAGTGTGGTGGTGAAATCTGGGCTGACTTAGCTATGCCTTTAACTCACTTTGGTAATAGAGCATTTAAAGGTCATGTTGGGTCTTTAGTTGCTAAAAAAGAGTAATTTATATATATTGGCGTCATGCCATTAGTAAATTTTAGACCAGCACCCGGTATCAATAAAGAAGTCACCGACTACACAGGCGAAGGCAAGTGGACAGATGGGGATAACGTACGTTTTTTTCAAGGATTACCACAGAAAATTAAAGGATGGGAGAAGTTTATCTCCACGACTTTGGTGGGTGTGGCTCGTGATCAACATGCTTGGGTAGCATTAGATGGTACGAGATACAATGCTATTGGCACTGATAGAAAGCTTTATGTTATAGAAGAAGGATTAGCTTATGACATTACCCCTATTAGAGAAACACAAGCTTTAACTAATCCCTTTACTACAAACGCAACAACCTCAGTAGTAGTAACCGATACTGCACATGGAGCAACGAAAGGTGACTTTGTTACTTTTGATTCTTTCTCAGCTATTGATGGCTTGGATATGAATAAAGAATTTGAAGTTACATCAGTAGCTAATAACAATGCTTATGTTGTAACAACAACCGCTGCTGCTTCAGGATCAACAGCAAGTGGTGGTGGATCAGGCAATGCTAAATATCAGATATCAATTGGACCTGAAATATCTACTTCAGCTTTTGGTTGGGGCACAGATGGTTGGGGTGATGGAGCTTGGGGAGAACCTTCAACAGTTTCGAACGTAACCTTAGAAGCTCGTCAGTGGTCCTTGGACAATTTTGGAGAAGATTTAATTGCAACAGTTTTAAATGGTGGTGCCTTTAGGTGGGACACATCAACAGGTGTAAGCACAAGAGCTGCTGCTATATCAGGTGCACCAACCGCATCAAGAATAAGTTTAGTTTCAACGCCTGATAGACATTTACTTTTTATGGGAACAGAAAACACAATTGGAAATATAGGTTCGCAAGATGATTTACTTATAAGATTTTCGGATCAAGAAGATATTACTACGTATCAACCTACAGCAGAAAATACTGCTGGCTCATTAAGAATTGCTGACGGATCACGGATCGTGGCAGCAGAGCGATCAAGAGGTCAAATACTTGTATGGACAGATACATCATTACACTCAATGCAGTTTATTGGTCCTCCTTTTACTTTTGGTTTACGACAATTAGGTCAAAACTGTGGAATCATTGGTAGTCACGCAGGACTTGATTTGAACGGTGTTGCCTATTGGATGTCGCAAGATTCTTTTTATCTGTTTGATGGTACAGTCAAAAAATTACCGTGTACCGTGGAACAATTTGTTTTTGACAATATTAATATAACAGGATCAGAAAACGCTTTTGTAGGTCACAACGGTGAGTACAATGAAGTATTATGGTTCTATCCGAGAACAGGATCTGACACAATTAACGCAGTAGTGGCTTACAACTATTTAGAGCAAACCTGGTGGACAGGAACACTAGATAGAACAACTTGGATTGATAGAGAAGTTTATGACAACCCTGTAGCCTCGGACTACTTACCAACGACCACGGCCAACAATGAAGTTATCTCTGGTTTAACTGATGGTGCCACTCAAATGTTTTTACATGAGACAGGAAATAACGCAGACGGTCAAGCCATGACAGCTTTCGTGAAATCAGGATCTGTAGAAATAGGTGATGGTAATGATATTCTTTTTGTACAAAAACTTATTCCTGATATTCAAAATCAAGAAGGCACTTTAAATATGAATTTAGAATTCAAATATTATCCAAACAATACGACAAGTGTCATTAAGACAGCAACCTTTACTGATACTACAGAGTTTGTAAGCTTACGAGGAAGAGGTAGAGAATTCACAGTCAACGTTGTCTCTAATACAACAGGCACCGCTTGGAGATTAGGAACACAACGTTTTGATATTCAACCCGATGGTAGAAGATAATGGCAAAATTAATACTACAAAGATTTCCTGACCCTAGACCTGAGTATGATGCTCAACAGTCTGCTGAACTAATTCGACAATTAGAGGAAATGATACAACAATTGAACACTCAATATACACAAGACACTCAAGAGGAGTCCACAAGAAGAGCGTGGTTTTTTAGATAGATGGCTGACGTATTTAAAAGGTTTACACAAAAAGCAGCTAACACTGCAGCTATAACAATTTTTACAGTTCCTGTTGCAAATGTGGCAGCAACTCCTCCAACACCTGTTTCTACCTTCATAGTTCAAACGATAGTTCTTCATAATGATTCAGGATCAGGTACTGTTAATGCAAAAATAACACATAATAATGGTTCTACTGACGTAGAGATCAACAACATTGATGTAGCTCATGGATCTACTCAACAACTCAATGGACCTTTTGTGTATGAGGGTGGAGATTCTTTAAAAATTGAAGCGTCTTCAACAAATCTCACCTCTGATATATCTGTATTAGAAGTCAAGCAACAACAATAAACCTGTTGATTTCCTAGCTTTCTATCTATAAAAATAGAGTATGGCAAAGATTGTAGATGAGCCAAAGATTTTGCGTTATGACGTGATCAATGGTGAAAAAATTCCTGTGTATAGTGCAAAAGTAGAGACAACTGTCACTAACACTAAAACAGGTCAAGAGTATACTTCACACGAGGATTGTCAGGCAGATATTGACAATCCAGATACAGACACAACAGAAGCAGATATTAGAAGAGATGTTCACGTAACAGCTCCCAATGTATTTGCAGGGGCACACACTCTCCCTGAGTAAAGGAATAAAATGCAAGAAAAGGAGTACGCACAAATTTATGAATTAGGTCTCGGATCGCTGATCGGTGACTTCTTTCAAAATGTTAAGGACACTGTCACAGGTGTTGCTAGAGCTGTCGCTCCGATTGCTCCTTATGTTTTACCTTTTTTACCTATTCCTGGTATTGGATCTTTAAGTCCTGCATTAACAAAACAATTAATAGGAGCAGGTATTGGATTAGCCGCAGGTCAAAAACCAGTTGACGTTGCAAAAAATATGGCTCTTCAAGCAGCAACATCTGGAATTGCAAGTAGTCTTAGTGGAGGAAAATATGGAGACTCTTTCAAACAACAATTAGGTTTAGCTGACACTGGAGGACAAGACCAAAGCTTTATGCAAAAATATGTTACAGGGGAGGATTCGTTTTTAAGACAAACATTTGATCCTACTCAAAGAGGAGAGAGACTAACTTCCGCCGCCACAAAGTTTGATGAGGCAATGGGTCAAGCGGGAGCGTATCAAGATTACTATAAAAACGCTTTAGATAAAGCTGTAGCAAGTAACAATCCAGAGGTGCTTTCTACATTCTTAAATAAGTTTCCCTCTCCAACAGAGAAGACAGGTTTTGGTTATAAGTATGGTCCGCTATACGCGGCAGGCAGTGCACTACTTCCTTTCGCCCTTCGTCAAGGCGAGCCAGATGAAGGGGGAACAGGATATGATGAACAAGCGAGAGAAGATTTCACTTTCTCCTACGCCGCTGACGGCGGTGAGGTAACAGGTGGTATCGCCAATAGCGGACAAAAAATAGAACACCCTGATGGTAAAGTAAAAGAACATCCAAAGCGTATCGGTGAAATTGCAGGAGCTGGAACGGGAACTTCTGATGACATTCCTGCAATGCTATCGGATGGAGAGTTTGTAATGACTGCTCAAGCTGTAAGAAACGCGGGCGGCGGATCGCGGAAAGCGGGAGCAAAGAATATGTATAAATTAATGAAAAGTTTAGAAAAAGGTGGTAGTTTATCTAAACAAAGTATGGGCATGGTGGGGAGAGCATAATGGAAGAAGAAATTCAAGGTAAATATTTAGGGTACTTAGATAGTATCAAAGCTCTTCTTGATGATATTAAAGCGGGTGATGTCCAAGGTGTCCCTGAACAAAAATTAGCTGAATTAAACGACCTTTATTCGAAAGCTCAAGATCAGTTTACTCAAGGAATTGGTTCCTATCAGGATTATGTTGATACAGGTGCTGGAACTATGGCAGAGGGTGTTGGTGCTCTAGGTCAAGCTAAAGATTTGTATGGGGAAGCTGCTGATGCATATAAAGGTATTGGTAAAGCTCCCACTTTAGAAGATCTTCAATCTTATATGAATCCTTATCAACAAACGATTCAAGATGAAATTGCTAGAACATACAATATAGCTAGGACTAAAGCAGACGCTAATGCTGTAGGTGCAGGTGCATTTGGCGGTGGACGTGAAGGTGTGCAAAGAGCCTTAATGACAGAAGATGAGGCAAGAGCAAGGTCTCGTTCAATGGCTGATGCTTTTAACTATGCCACACAACAAAAGTATGCGAGAGATTTAGCTAGTGCACAAGGCTTAGGTGCAAGTGCGGGTGGTATTGGTAGCTTAGGATCACAATTTGGTGCTTTAGGTGCAGGTCAAGCGGGTCTTGGTTTTGATGTACAAAAAGCAGGGTTAGTAGACATAGGTACCATGTTAGACTTTGCAAACTTACAGCAACAACAAACACAAAAAGGTTTCGATGTTGATTATGCTAATCAGTTAGCACAATATCAGCAACCGTTTACAGAGTTAGGGTTTTTAGGATCAGCGTTTGGTTATGCTCCTTCTATACCTCAGGTAGCCTCGGCTGGAGGTGGTGGCAGCTTATCTCCTTTACAACAGACAATAGGATATGGAATGGCTGGTCTCGGAGCACTTAGCGGATTAAAAGGAATGCAAGGGTTATTCTAATGAATGTAGTTATGCAAAGACCAATGTTTAGACCTCAAATGGTGAGAAGACAACAGGGCAGCTCTCCCATGGGAGAAATGTTAGATCCCAATTCTGTTGTAAGAAGTGGTGAAATACTGAGTCCTGATCAAAGAAAAAGTTTTTTAAATATGTTAGATCCCAATTCTGTTGTAAGAAGTGGTGAAATACTGAGTCCTGATCAAAGAAAAAGTTTTTTAAATATGTTAGATCCCAATTCTGTTGTAAGAAGTGGAGAAATGTTGGTTGATCCCAACTCTGTTGTAAGAGAGGGTGAAATGCCAACAGAAGAACCAATGAATTCTTACACAAAAGCTTTATTAGATGATGAATTTAGACGTTTTTTAATAACCGAAATACCTAACGGTCAAAATATTTTAGAAATGTTGTTACAAGGTAATACGCCTGAAAACTTTAGTACTTTAGTTCCATTATTAAATGAGTTTACTAATTTTAAAATTTCAAACGAAATGAAAGAAAAAGGCGCTCTTCCTCCTCAAGGCGACATGATACCAGAGGAGGAATTGATGTTTTTAAATAGATTAAAAAACATGGCTGAGGGTGGTGAAATGACTGCTGACGCTGTGGGTATTGCCGATGGACTAGATGCGGAGGAAGAAATGATGACCGCGGTTAGCGAACCGTCAGACGCAGGTATCGCTAAGGTATCCCCTGACCAGTATGTTCAGCTAATGAATGAGGTTAGAGGTGATGACATTCCTTTAGAGGGAAGAGTACAAGAATTAGCAATGAAGGTAGGAGAAAAAGACGCTCAGGACACCCCTTTATCTGTTCTCGCTTTGGTACAACCAGTTTTTGAATTAGAGGAGCAAGGTGGTATTGCTCAAACACAGGAGGCTCAAAGTATGTCTCAACCAATGATGCCAACTGCGGCTGATCAACTAGCTAATCCGCAAAATATGGGAATAGTTAGAGCGAATACAGGACTTTTTATTAATTCAGCAGATGCTGTGCCTTTTGCTGGGCAAGACATGTCAATGAGTTTAAAGATGCCTACAGGAAACACAGCGGCATCCTCTCCACAAAACTATGATATTTTACAAGGGATGATGTCTCCTACTCAGTATGATTTTATTACGAAAATGGGAGAAAATATGTTTGATATGGGAAAGCCACCTGTGGATATTACTCAAAGAGCAAAACAATATGAGGAAAAATTATTGGACAATGCTGATTTAAAGGGTCAATTTTTAACTAGTGTGGTCTCCCCTTTGTTGCTTCAAACTGCTCAAGACATCTTAGATCCTAACAAATCTTTTAGTGAAATTTTGATGGGAGGATTTAGTAGAATTGGCACTGCAGGTCAGGCTGGAGAGAAACTAAAACAGCCTTATAAAACACAAGCCTTAAACTTAGCAACAAAAGACAAAGAAATTCAAGCTACGAAACAGTCAGACTTCGTTAAACTTTTTGGAGCAGAGGCAATTAAAAAAGCTTTTGCGGAACAGAAGAACAGAGAAATAATATTTCAAAACGTAGGTGGAGTTCCTATTCCCTTTGATAAAGACACTGGTCTCCCCATCAGCAGTGCGGATATATATTACACCTCTCTAACAAACACAAAAATGGAACAGATAAATAAAGGACTTAAATTACAGACAGCTCAGTCAGTTAAAAATTTGTTCCCTGATTTAACTAATGAAGAATTAATTCAAATCGATCAAGACACAGATTACTTTGTAAAAAATAGTCCTCGATTTAAAGAAGAGTTTTATGAGACAGATGAGGGTAGAAAATTTAAAATGTCACAAGAAGACACTTTAAGAAAAGAGTATCTAGCTCAAACAAAAGACTTTTCTTCGGCTGTCAGACAGTTTTCTATTCTAGATACCATAGCCGCAGATTCCACTGGTGCCACTGACATGGCTCTGGTCTTTACTTACATGAAAATTTTAGATCCAACCTCTGTTGTTAGAGATAGTGAATTTGGTTTAGCGGCATCTACTGACTTATCTATGTTTGAGAATATAAGTCTGAATACCATAAACAAGATTCTCAATGGTCAAACGGTTTTAACACCTAAACAAAGAGCAACTCTTATCTCCGCGGCGAGAGGGGCAACACTGGGAGCTTACAGAGCCTATGAAGGAGTTAGAAGTGGTTTTGAAAATATTGTGGATGAGAGAGGTTTAAGCTCTATATCAGTTCTTCCCGACTTTACATCTAATTTAAAGTTACCTACGGTAGGTGATTTTGATAGTCTTCCTGATAATAAAAAGTTTGATTACTATAAGGAATTGGAGAAAGTCTTTAATTTACCATTAACGGATCGCGGAAAAGAATTCAATCTTGATAATCCACAAGATATTATAGACAGGATAAATAGTCCAGGTTAAAAATGATATGGCTGAAGATTTCAACCCAATATTAGGTAAAGAAACAGGGACTTATGATCCCTTTAGAAGTGTTAAAGATATTCCTTTAATTCCTATACAAGAAGATGAAGCATTTAAGCCTTATGTCTCCAATGCGGAAAACTTTTTATCTTTTTTGGCTCAACTAGAAGAGGAAATTGGACCTGATATATATCCCAAAGGGAAAAGCGACAAAGTTGCTTTTAAAGATAGATTATTTGCTGATTTAAAGGAGGGAGTCAGTAAGGCAGGTGAAATAGGTTATGTGAAAAACCTTTATGGAGAAAATAATGTCTTCTCCGATAATGAGGGAAACATTGTTTTTAGAGATGAACCAGGAGCTAGCTGGGAAGCATACAATCCTGAATTCTCAGCAGACAATGTATCAGAAATGTTTATACAGCCAATTGAAATGGCTAGTGAGGTAGTACAATTTGGTCCCGCTATGTTTACTGCTAATCCTATAACCGCTGCCTTAACAATGGCTGCTGGAGAGGGAGCCTTACAATATATATCTTCTCAATTACCAGGTGAGGAAAACCTAACTAATGAGGAAAGAGCATTTAGAATTGTGTCTAATGGTGTGTTGGGTGGGTCTACTCAGTGGGCTGCTAACGGTTTCTTAAATTGGATTACAACTGTTAACCCTGTAAAAAACTTTGCTACAAAAAATATTGTTAAAACAATTAAAGGAAAAAAAGGTAGTGAGGCTAGAGCTTTTTATGAGGAGGGTTTAAGATTACAAGAAAAATATGGAGCACTTAGTTTATCAGAGATAAGCGGTGATAAATTTTTAAGACAAATAGAAGACTTTTTAAGAGGGTACTACCTGACGAGAGGTCAGGGAGCTGATTTAGCGTTTGAACAGATAACCAACACTGCTACAGCAATACAGAATATGATGAAACAACTGTACGGCAAGCAGGGAGGTCCTCTTTTAGGAAACAAAATTACTACTGCTTACAATAATATTTTAGATAATCTAATTAAAAATAGAAAAGTTAGAGCTGATGAGGGGTTTGCCAATTTATCTAAGTTAAAAGATCAAAACTCAGGAAAAATAGTTGATTTTTCTGAGATACCTTTATTAAATACAAATAACTTTGTAGCTAAATTAGATGAATTAATAGCACAATACAAACCAATGGGCACAGGGGATGACTCTCTGTACAGGAGTTTATTAGACGCTAGAGCATCTTTACTAGATGATACAGGGGGAGAGGGTGTATTAACTGCTCTTCAATTTCAAAATTTAATTAGTCAATACAGTTCAGCCGCAGCGGGAACGGGTAGTGTCTTCAAAGATTTAGGTGCAGCTGCTCAGAAGAGACCGTCCAGAGAATTATTGGATGCTTTAAACAAAGATTTAGATCAAACCATTGAGAGTGGTTTACTGGGTAATGTTCAGTTAAAACAAATGAGTAACACCATTCAAACCGCTGTGGCAAAAAATTTACAAAAAGTAAGAGACGATTACAAAATAGACTCTGACTTAATAACAGCTTTAGAAAATTCTTTTTTAAGTGGTTTTATTCAAACAGGGAAAAAATCTGCGGATGACATTGTTAATCAATTTACTAAGTTAAGCGCTCAAGAAACAGAGGAAGCTTTAAAGTTTTTAAGGGACAACGGATATGATGATGTCATTCAACAAATGAAAGCTACTCTTGTAGAGGATTCTTTTATTAAATCCTTGAGACCGATTGAAGATTTAACCTTAGAAGCTGAAAAACTATCTAAAGCAACTAGAGCTGGGGGACAAGCTCGAGACTCGGTGCAATCTAATAAATTTGATCCTTTGGTTTTTAAGGATATTTTAGATCCTGTTAGGTTTATGCAAAATCTTAACAAATCTTTAAAGGGAACTGCTGGTGGAGGTAAAGGTAAGGCAGAAATTTTATTTTCAAAGGAAGAGTTAAAAGAAATAGGAGATGTTTTAGAATATATTCGAAGAGCTAATTTTAGTCGTGTAAGTCCCAAGGCAAGTATGCTTGATATTGTTTTGGGTTTTGTAAATTTACCTGGTTTAGTAGCGAGAGCGGGAGGTATGAATTATCTCTCTAAGTTATTATTAACAAAACAGGGTAGAGACGGTTTAGAGAATTTTATTGCTCTTCAAACAGGAGAAAAACAAGTAAAAGATTTAACAAAAAATATGGCTGCCAATGTAGTATTTTTTACAGAGTCAATGATGGATTATCAAACAGAGTTTGCCACAACAGGATCTTACTACGGTCAAGAACTTTTGGATGATGTTAAGAAAAAAGCAGAAGAGTTTATTCCTAAAATACAAGCACCAGAATCAGAGTTTATAGAGATGGAACCTGATACTCAAAATTCACAGTCCTTTAATATTCCTTCTCCTCAAGTGTCCCGCGGACAGGGGGTAGACGTTATCCCTCCTTTGTCTTCCCCCATTAATCCGCAGACCGTGGCTAGCTTAGAGTCAATTGGCATGCCTCTTTTTAATGCAAAAGATGGTGGTCTCGCTAGTTTAGATACAAATAAATTTAAAAGACCACAGGTGGTAGCATAATGTCAATAATGCAAACAATTCAAGCTAATAGAGCAAACCGAAAACCAAAAAAAGTTGGCTTTAGTGATGTAGGTAATCGTGGTAGTTACACACCAGGTGGTGATTCTTTTAAAAATTATAGTCAAAAAGATCAAAACATCATGTTTGATCAAGCAGGTGGTAAAGATAAACTTATTGATCAAGCTTACAATATACAACAAAAATACCCAAGAGGTCCAGATTTTCAAAGATATTTAAATAAAGCAAAACAATATCAAGGAGGACAATCTGCTGGTGGTAAAATACTTGAGGGTCCTGATGGTATCATGCGTTTACAAATGTCTGGTGCCGATGTTCCTATGAAAGATGCACAGGGTCGAACTATTTTATCAATGATGCAGCCTGAACTGACAGCACAAGCTCCAACATTTGGAGAATTTTTTCAAGATATGGTAAGAGGTGCTGGGAATATGTTGGGTGGGGTTGCAGAGGCGGCCATGTCAGGTAAGCTTGGTTTTACAGGTGCTGTTAAAGATATTTGGGATAGTGTTAGAAGTAACTTTAGTGGTGAAAGTCAGGGAATAGAAACCGTTCCAAGACCTGATCCTTTTTCAAGTGGAGCAGACGCAGGAGGGGCTTATGTATCTGCTCCACTTAATAATCAAAAAATTGGGACGCAAGTGATGAATAGTATAATTCCTCAGGCTAACGCACCAGAAGATGTAATTCCTTTCCCAACTTCATCAGGCAGGAATATTGGTGATGAGAGTGATCCATCAATATTTGGTATAGACAATGCTGGTGTATCTCTTCCTTATCAAAGAAGCACAATAGAAAATCCTAATTTAATTAATATGCCTCGGGAAAATGTAAATCTTCCTGAATACTATGACCCTAATAATACCTTGGGTAATATATATTTAGAGAGTATTGGTGTTGTTCCTGAGGGAACTATTGGATCAGATTTAAGAACTGAACTATCTCCTGAAGAAAGAACAATACTAGACAAGTACCTATTTGAGAAAATGCTTAAAGAAGAGCAAATGAAAAATAAACAAAAAGAAGATTTTTATAATCAACCTCCTGAAACAAATCCAATTGGACAACCCGTTCTTATGGCCGAAAATACAGGATTACCTTCTTTAATGGATTTATATAATTTTTCAAAAAACCCTCAAATAAAAACACCTATAGGTAATTTAAGATTTGATAATGTTTTTTCAGGGAAACCCGAATTAGGCTACTCTAATACAGTAGATATATTTGGACAACCTGTTGACTTAAATGCTAGAGTGGGTCAGGGGGGACTAAACTTCGGAGCATCAATGAATTTTAAAAAGGGTGGAAGTGTAGACAAATACGCTGGCTTAGGTTATAAACTTAAATAAATGAAATTATTAAGAATTATTATAAATATGTTTAAACGAAAGGTAGAAAAAGACCCTCACGAAGAACACTGGGGTATAGGTGCAAAATGATTGAAATTACTGATTCATTGAAAAATAGAATTCGTCTTCACGAAGGCTGTGTATTAGAGCCATACGAGGATTCACTAGGCAAGCTCACTGTTGCCATAGGACATTTAGTTCAACCTCATGAAAGAAAAAGATTTCAAAAGGGAGTCTCTATAACACAAGAGGAAGCCAATGAGCTTTTCGAAATGGATTTAAATAGAGCAGCAGCGGGAGCTGATGTTTTAATTGATGAGTGTATTGGTCACGATTTACCTCAACACGTAGGTGAGGTAATAGTTGAAATGGTTTTTCAATTGGGAACTCAGGGGGTTCGAAACTTTTCTAAAATGTGGAAAAACATGAGGAATAGTAAATGGAAGGAAGCCTCAGACGAGATGAAAGATTCCAGATGGCATTCACAAACACCGAAGCGTTGTGAATCCCTTGCTGAAATTATAGCGAATACTTAAAGAGTTCTTCTAATAAAATTAGGGAACTGACCTTCATTTTTGTATGTCATATAAGCGGCATACCAATCTTTTTTATATTCTGCTTGGCAGAAATCTTTGATTGACTCGTCTTTGTCATTACTCTTAAAGAAGTTTAAGAAATGATCTTTTGCTTTGTTGGTTAAGTTAAACATAATTTTTCTCCTTTTTAATAATTTTTAATCCACAGGAAAGAAAAAAAGAATTGTTGTTTACGCACAACAGGTATGATATTTTAATTATAAGAATAGTGACGACCAAAATTATATGGAAGGAAACTTGTGTATATTTAGAAAAGGTCGTTAGATTAGTGTCTCTTGCAATTTATTAGTTTAATAACTGTCGTCGCTATTCTCATATTTTTTAATTAATCTTTGCAAGTACCATTGAGCTTTCTTTAAATCTTCTAATCCATTCTTTTTCTTAAATCTAGTTACATATTTAATTACATTGCCTTGAAAATAATCCATTTCATGAGCATCTATATAATCAGCAGTCTCTATTTTACTTTTATAGTAATCAGGGTTTATCTTATCACTCACTGCGCCTCTCCCCAATTATCTCCTACAGCTACATCCACCTTTGATGGAATATTTAATTCAATAGCATTTTCCATTACCTCTATTATTTTTTCTTGCTGTTCTTTCGAACCATCAACACTAATAGCTAGTTCATCATGAATTTGTATCATTGGAATAACACCCTCTTTATAAAGAGTCACCATTGCCTGTTTGGTTTGATCGGCAGCGCTACCCTGAATTAATCTATTCAATGCTTTATATGTACCCGCTCTTTTTAAGGGTGTATTAATGCCGTGCTCCTCTTTTGCTTTCTCATAAGGATATGCTCGATGAGCACCAAACGCTTTTGGCTCCCACAAATCAAAGTGACATTGTCTTCCTAGAAATGTTTTTACCTTTCCTGTTTTACCTGCGTGATCTGAAACTCGGTCAGCTAACTTCCTAACAAAGGGAACTCTCTCATTATATTCGGTGATAAGTAGTTTTGCCTCCTCAGGGTTAATTCCTAGCTGATCTGCTAGTTTTCCAACACCCATTCCATAGAATAACCCTAAATTTATGGTTTTAGCGCTCTTACGTTCGATTTTTCCAATCTCCGCCATGATCGTATGGAAGTCAGTGTTTTTATCGTCCCTGTAAGCTCCTACGAGCTTTTCTGAACCAGCTAAACCTATAAAATCAGCATAATGAACCACTAAACGCGGTTCCTGCTGTGAATAGTCAAATGAACCCCACTTCTCCCCCTCTTCAGGTAAAAATAGACTTCTGATCATTGTTCCTATTTTAATATCTGCCTCTTTACTATCTCGAGCAGGTATCTGCTGTAGGTTAGGATTAGAATAACTAAATCTCCCCGTCACCGCTCCGCCATTCTCGGTTCGTAGTTGATTGATATTGGCATGAATTCTACCGTTGTGGTTATATCTTTCTATCGTATGGAGAAACGTGGTTCGCGCTTTGTTGTATTCTCTCGCTTGAACGATTGCCTTTGGCACGGGATGAGGATGATTTTCTAAAAAGCTTTTTGTAAAACTAGGATTACCTTTATCCGTTTTAGGATAATCAATCTTACAAAGATCAAAGATAGAGGCGATAGATCTAGCCGCCCAAATATCTACCTTACCACCTGTTTTATCGTGAACAAAATTAAGTAATTTATTTTCTCTTTTAATTAACTCTTTTTCTGCTACCCCTAATTTATCTAAATTAACTCTCACTCCCTTCTTTCTCATTTCCATAAGAACAGGAAGGAGATCTGTTTCTAAATTAAAAACAGTTTCTAAATTATTTTTAGTGACTTCCACACTCAGTCTATCCCAAAGCTTAAGACAGAGAACCGCGTCTTGCTCTGCATATTCTCCCACGAACTGAGCAGGTATCTTATACATCTCTGCTTTAGCATCGACACCCCACTGTGCCGCTGTTTCTTTTAACAAAAACTCATTTTTACTTTCTCCTAAATACTCTTTAGACATTGCATTTAAAGAATAACTAAATCTATTTTCATCAATGAGAGGTCCCGCAATCATCGTATCAATAATACGACCATTCCACTTAACTCCCTCTGCCTGTAACCAACCAAAATCATAAGAGGCATTATGGGCAATCTTCTCGCAGTCAGTGGATAGCATTTCATTTAACCAATCAAAAACTATTTCAGGAGAATGATTAAAACCTGTCTCATGTCGAATAGGATAGTAACCCTCCCAACCATCAACAGCGATAGCTACTCCAATAATGTGTCCATCGTTTGTAGCCCAGCCAGCACCCTTTTCTGTGATGTTAGGGTCTTTTGTCTCTAAATCGATGGCAATTCTTTTTGCATCTTTAATATCTGGAAAGTCCATTGGTGGTAGCCACTCGGATTTAGGTTTAAACATTCCTATTTGCTTACTCATATAAAATCCTCCAAAAGCATAGGAGTTCTCTCTCCGACAAACGCTCCCACTATGTTATAGTCTATATATTCGATAGCCTCTTCTACTGTCATTTTATCCCTGTCTCTTAATTTGTAAGCAATTTTTTGTCTACTATAAATAAGAATGTCTTCCATCCCACATCTGCTTCCAACACCTAAAACACAGTCATCAAAACCATCCCATTTAATCATTTCATCATCTAAAAGACCGTGATCTTTTAATTCTTTTAAGTTCATATTCTATAAGCCTCCCTTGATTGAGGTAAGACAACAAATAAATTGTGTCTCGCTCTTGAAAAGGCAACGTAAAATAAACGATGCTCATTAATAGGATTGGTGCGGTAATCTTCATACGCCATCTTTCCTATATCAAGAGAGACAATAACATTATCTGCTTCACCACCTTTTTGTTGGTGGATCGTGGATAGCGTTATCCTTGGTTCTTTACCTATGTCCTCACCCCTTGACTCTAGGTTTTCCAAGTATGCTCTTGTTTCTGTATTCAAGGTAGTCATTACATCTACCCAAGAAATTCCAAATTCAGCTTCCAGTCCGTAACTTTCTTTTAGTTCTTTAAAACAAACTTTTTTATCAGGAAAAGCTTTCTTTTGTTCTGACACTACTTTTTTATATCCCCTCGCTACAAAACCTTTTCCAATGCTTTTATATAAATTATCAATCATTCTAATCGGAACTTCATTTGTTTCGCTTCTCATTAATTCTTTCCAAGTTAGTATAGCATTTCTTTCCTGTGCTTTCACAGAATAACGATACTTATTATCCCGCATTTTAACACGAAAAAATACATTCTTTTTACGTAATACTTCTTCTAAATCCTCTCTAATTGTCCTTGTTCTACCCATTACCAACCAACTACCCTCAGAAACATTAAGATGATAGATACCTTTAACAAATTCTACATTCCCATCTCTCTCAGCGGGTTTCCATTTAATATCATCATAGGCAACTATCTGCTCTTCAACACGATTAACAACTTCCCAAATTTTTCTTGGTACTCTCTTTGATTGATCTAAAACAATCGTTTTAGAGGACTGAGTTTTTACCTCAATGGCTCTTGCCACATCAGCGTCAGCCCAAGTATAGATAGCCTGATTAGGATCCATCGCAATATAAGACACCTCTGATGCTTTCCAAATCATCTCTGCCATTTTCCATTGGATCGTGGACATATCCTGTGACTCATCAAAAAATACAACACGAAAAGGTTTAACTCTATCTTGCTTTACATAGTTACTGATCAAATCAGTAAAATCCATTTTAGGACCAGAGTCTTTAACAAAAGAACCTGTGATACCATCAGTAAACTTTTCATAACCTTTTTCTTTATATTCTTTTAGTCCTTTAGAAATATACTCAAGTTTGTGATAGATAATATCTTTTGCAAACATTGTCCAACAATCTCGTAAATCAATATCTCTTCGCTTTGCTTTTTCAATTAACTGAATGTATTTGTCGTCGTAGTTATTGTAAAAACTATCGTCATCATTATTAACATTAATTTTAATCCGAAGTACATCCTCTACATTTCTCCAATCATTTTTACTCATTATATAATCACGACTTAAACCTAGCTGACGCAAGGCATAAGAGTGAAGTGTGGAAAAGCTTTCTAATTGAGAGGCAGGTATTTTAAATTTCTCACTGGCTCTCTGTTTAGCTTCGTCTACCGCCTTGTTTGAAAAAGAAAAGAAACCAATCTCATCAATCGAGTATCCCTCAGCAATATACTCTTCTATCTTATCTAAGATAAAAGTTGTTTTGCCCGTGCCTGGCGGTCCGATGACAACAATAGGTTTACTCATACTGCACCTGTAATAATAAGCTTCCTTCCTTACTAAATCTTAACTTCATTACTTCTTTGTATTCTCTGTTAAGTTCAATCAACACTGCATTTCTTTTATGTCTATGTGCCGCTACCCCAGTCGTGCCTGACCCACCAAAAGGATCTAAAACTGTTCCATTTTCTGGGCAACCCGCTAAAACACAAGGCTCAATTAAATCAATAGGAAAGGTAGCAAAATGTGCTCCCTTAAATGGTTTTGTAGTAACACTCCAAACATTTCTTTTATTTTTCTTTGTGTAATTATTCTTTTTCAATCCACCCATTCTTGATCTACCTGGTGTATTATTAAGTTTAGTAGTATCTCTATCTCTATTTAAATTATCGTAAGTTAAACAGTCTTCTTTAATTGCCTCATGATCATAGTAATAGGATTTATTCTTTGTTATTAACCATATCTTTTCATGAGAGGAAGTAGGTCTATCCCTAACACTCTCTGGCATAGGATTAGGTTTTGACCAAATTATTTCTGATCTCACATACCATCCGTCTTCCTGTAAAGCGATTGCCACTCTATTAGGTATCATCATTAAATCTTTTTCTTTTATGTCCTCAAAAACAACTCCTCTCTTACTACCTTTCGTAGGCAAGTCTTGCCTTGAATTACTAATAGTTTGTTTATGATAGTCAGGACTTTTATATAAATTATCTTTGTTTCTTGTTGGTCGATAATTGTAATAGCTGTCTCCAACATTCCACCATATTGTGGCAGTGTCTTTTAACTTAGGTTTCATTAACCTAAAAAGATTGACGGTGTTTTGTATATAATCTTTGTAATGCTTTTCTAAACCCATTTGGTTTTCATTACCGTAATCTCTTAAACCAAAGTAAGGAGGAGAGGAGACAACACAATCAATAGAGTTATCTTCTAAGTCTTTTACCTTCTCAAAACTATTTCCAAATAATACCTTTATCAAAACGGAATCTCCTCCTCTTTTACTTCTTTTTCCATATTAGGAATATCTAATTCTGGTTGCCCTACGGTTAACTCTTGTATTTTCCAAAGTCTAATTCTTACATTTTTTACTGTCTTGATCAGGTCTTCCGCCTCATACTCTTCTCTCAATCTAACAGTCACCCATGCTCGAGACTCTTTAAAATCATTTCTCTTTAAATGATCCATTAAATCTTTTAAAGCAAAATAGGTATACCCTTCCTCATTATAGGATTTGCCTAAAAAGATATCATCAAAGCTTAGTGCTTCTCCCTGATGTAAACAAAACTCTTCTAGTAGTTCTTTGAATTCACCTTTCTTGGTCACCTCTTCGGGAGGATAGTCAATCGATATATTCTCAAATAACTCTGAGTATGTTCTATTCCACTCTGCGGCACTCATGTTCATTATCCCTGTATTTAATTGCTCAAGACATGCTTGAATAATTTTACGATGGTTCATTAAGTCTTCGGTATTAGGTATTTCTACTCTTCTGTCATCAACATTAAGAAAGTATCTTGGTGGATCCGACTTATAAACTTTTAAATCAGAGTACACAGGATGCTCTCTATCGTTGTCACCACCCACACCAAATTTTCTCTTCTTACATAAACGTTTATTACAAAGAGACTCAATTGGTGGCTGAGTACATCGATACATATACTTTGGTGCACCCTCATTATCACTCTGACTTATTTGTCGTATAACAGATATTACCTCATCCGCTTTCAGCGGTGGGTGGATATATACTCTATTATATTCTTCCGTTAATTCTGCAAAGTTATCAGGACTAGACTTCCTATAAAATACTCCGATATTGAAGAGAGCGTTATTGCGGGAACCATCGCTCACTCCTTGCTCCGTGAGTATCTGTAAACAAGGAGGTCCGTCCTTGATAACTTCGTTCTTGAAATCTGTCTTGATGCTTGACAGATCACCAACGACCATTGAGTCGTATAGCGCAAGAAACTGTTCTAGTGTGGCACCCGATCCATCCTCCTTGAGTGCGTATCTATTTCTTCCATGATAGGGTAAGTTAATCCAACTCCCTGTATCTCTCTTCTGTTCTCCCTCTCTCTGAGATAACTCAATTTGTTTAGGAAAAACTTCCGCTGAGGGATATCCAATTGCGGTTGCCATTTCACTTAATTTTAATTGTATTTCTTTAGCGGCAACTGCCTCTTTCATAAATAAATATAAATGAGCGCCACCACTTTTTGATAGACACATAACTAATGGAAACTTTTTATCTTTAATCTTTTTCTGTAGTGCCTTGTGATCCAGTGGATAAACATCAATATCAATAGCACCAAACAGGCACTGATTATCATCGTTGATCGGAACAATACCCATGGCAGGGTACTCTCCCTTCAAGTGTTTTTGAAATTTCTCAGTGGTCGGCGGTTCGTGGACAGTCTTCATTCGAGCTTCCACTTTTTTACCGTTTTGTGGTTCGTTTGATTTCTCAAACACACCATGGGCTCGCTCTAAACCCGTAAATATATTCTTAAATTTTTCTACAAATGCATCATTCATTTATTGGTTCCCTTAATAAATGATACGGCAACCCCCAATTAACATAAACGAGGAGAAATAATATAGCAGGGACTGCCGTATCCTGCGCTAGTAAGCTAGAATGGTAAATCGGACTCCGAGTCACCACTCTTCGAGGCATCTCCGCGACCCTTTTGCGGAGAAACTTGTTCATCGGAAGTATCTTCTTCTACACCAGATACCTCACCTTTATGAATAGCCTTTTCAAATTTAACGGCATCATTAAATATTTTTTCAATATTTGGATTATCCATTTCATCAATCCAGTCACCCTGATTGATTACCCAATCATAGTAGTCACCTTTTTTACCAGGCACTGATTTTGTAGAAAGTTTATATGATCTAGCAAAATCTTTAGGTTGATAAATTTCATCACCATCAATTCTTCTTTGATTAGCCATTATAGAATTCCATGTTCTAGATTTTTTTAGCTGAGTAGATTTCATTTTAATAATAGCTTGATTCCAACTTCCGTCTTCCTCAACGACAATCACATAGTGTTCAGCGGTGTTTTGAACGTAAGTCTCCCCACCATCTAAAATCTCTATGTTATTCTCATTTCTAAACACTCTGCCATCTCTCTTCATTTTCTCGTATTCTTCAATGGTATAAATATTTAAAGGACTCGTCGCTTTATCTCTGTCTGTATGCCACTCTGTATATCTTCTTCGATAGTATACAGGTAGAACAGTCAAATTATCGTAAAGCTTTGATGTAACACTATTAAAAATCATACCCTCTTCGGCACCTTGAATATAATTATTGTTATCTTTTTTTCTTTGTGGAGAAGCAGATACAATAACTTTTAAATAGGGTATCTGATAATCTTCTGCATCTCTCTCATTTAAAGATGCACCAGCTTTTCTCAAAATTGAATTATCAAATACAGCTACGCTTTTCTTTTCTTCTTTTACTACTTGTTGTGTTTTACTTTTCTCTGACATATTTTACTTACCTTTCTTGATATTAATTTTATGTCCGACATAAACACCAAATGTTTCCATTGGGATGTCTTTACCGTTCTCAATCATTTCACGAATGAAACCTTTGAGGGTCATAGGTTCAACTTTGATATTTCTATCAGCGTCTAAACCTTTACTCGCCAAGTCACTATAAATTTGATCAGCCTTTTCGTCTTCTGCTCTACCAAATTTTAAGACAACTTGATTTTTTATAATATCATCATACCCGTGTTCACGAAGCCAATCAAACGCTGCCTCTTGATTATCTTTGGATATGCTTCCAGTATAAAATGGTTTGATGTCTACAGATTGTCCATCTGACATCTTAATTGATTTAACACCACGCTCTTCCATTAAAGAAACAATTTGTTCTCCATTTTGTCTGAGCAGGTCTTTTTTTACCTTCATTAATGACTCTAAATCGTCAATTTCTTTTTCTATTTTTAATTGTTCCTGACATGCTTTTGATATCGGATCAACCTCACTGACTTCAAAATCGCTTTTCTCTTTTCGTAAATCTAACATTACTGTTTTCCTTTCTTATTCGTTTATGTCAACTCTGATAGGAAAGTAATCTCTTTCTAATCTATCATATTTTAACATATTATATCTACCATTAGATATAGTGCTTGCAACGGCACATGTCAACCCTATTAATGCAGGATCTCCAACAAGTACTAAATAATCAGTGTCTTTAAAGTTTTTTAAGATCTGTTTTATTTTTCTAATTGTGGGTTGTGGAGACATCACTACTTGTTTTTGGCTATCAAACAAATAAATTATCTCTCCAAATCTTTCTGCTTGAGAAAAATCAAGTCCTCTCAAGGTTCCATCGATGTGTTTACGCAATACTTTTTGTATTACATAGACTTTACTTTTACTTTCACTCATGTAATAATTCTCTCTTAGAATAATAATTACCATGCTGTTAAATAAATACAAGTTTAAAACTAAGCCTATGGAGCATCAGCTTGTTGGTTTGGCGGGAATGCTTAATCAATTTGAAAAGAATTCACCTGAGTATGCTTTATTCATGGAAATGGGATGCGGAAAAACAAAAGTTCTTATTGATGGAATATCTATTCTTTTTGATAACGGAAAGATAAATCAGCTACTCGTCGTTTGCCCTAATGGAATAAAATATAATTGGAGAGAGGAATTAGAAAAACATTTAGCTGAACATATTGACTATGATGTTCACGTTTGGGAGGGAGCAAAAACAAAAAAAGAACAAAATGAAATTAAAAAAGTTTTGTTTGCTACAGATCAAAAACTAAAAATTTTAATCATGAATATTGACTCAGTCATTACTAAGTTTGGATCGAGTGTTGCAGAAAAATTTACTCTCGTTGATAAAACTTTAATGTGTATTGATGAGTCGACTATTATTAAAAACATGTCTGCTCAAAGAACAAAGAGATGTATTAAGATTGGAACATTTGCAAAATATCGAACCATTCTTACAGGATCACCAATTACAAAATCACCTGAAGACTTATATGGTCAGTGTGCCTTTCTCAGTGAAGACCTGCTCGGCTTTAGTTCTATCTACTCTTTTAGAGCGCGCTACTGTAATCAAGTAAAACTAAACTTTGGTGGGCGAAGCTTTAACAAGGTAACAGGATACAAGCGGTTGGAGGAGCTAACGGATAAAATACAGCAGTTCTCTTACCGCGTAACAAAGGCAGAGGCTTTAGATTTACCTGATAAAATTTATATGAAGAGACGCGTACCGATGTCCGATAAACAATTAAAGGCTTACATCATGATGAAGAATGTTGCCCTAGCGGAGATTGATGGGGAGCAACTAACAACCGCTACTTTGATTGCACAATTAAAAAGATTACATCAAATTGCCTGTGGATATATGACTACCGATGAGGGAGGTTTGATTGATTTTTCTGAGAATAGACTAAAAGAATTACTTGATACAATTGAGGAGGTAGACGGAAAGGTAATTATCTGGTGTTCGTATCGCCATAACATTAGAAAGGTTATTGAAACGCTGGACAAGAAATATGGTCAGGGGTCAGCGGAGGGTTTTTATGGAGAAACTCCCAGTGTAGAGAGACCAAAAATATTAAAAAGATTTAAAGATCCTGAACATCATATGAGATTTTTGGTAGGTCATCCGCGAACAGGGGGTTATGGCTTAACTTTGAATATAGCTAAAACTATGATATTTTATTCTAACGATTATGATCTAGAAATCAGAGAACAAGCTGAAGCTAGAAATCATAGAATAGGAACAGAGGATAAAGTGACGTATGTTGACTTAGTCTGTGAGGGAACGGTAGACGAAAATATTATTAAAAGTTTACGTTCTAAAATTAACATCGCCAGTGAAATACTTGGTGAAGAATTTAAGGAGTGGTTAATATGATATTAAGTCCTAACCGTGAAAAAATAGATCACAAGAAGCTGAAAGAAGCTTGTGAATGTTTTAATGAATTAATTAAAATGCAAGAAAGTTTAGATAAATACGAAAAGTGGGCTATGGCTAATATTATACATGAGACTGCTTTGGAGTTAGCTGAAACTATAACAGAAAAATTAAAAGAATGAGAAATAGGAAGTATATATTACAAAAGAAACCCGTTTATGAATACAGTGACCCTAGATCTTCAGAAAATTCAAAACACGCTGAGAATCAAAGAAAACAACAAAGAAGGTTGGTTAGTAAATTATTAGGAAAAAATTATTTTACAAATACACAATCTGTAATGGAAATAAATGAAGGAAATAAAAAATGAAACACAGTTATTTTAAAATACCAGGATGGTTTAATTACTCAGAAACTTACAATATCATTGTTGATCAAATTAATGATGATGGAAAAATTGTAGAGATAGGTTCTTTTTTAGGGAGATCTACTCACTATTTAGCAACAGCATTATATAATGCTGGTAAAGAAAATGTAAAAATTTATTCAGTAGATACTTTTGAGGGATCGTCAGAACACTCAAACTTAGATTTACCAAAAGATTTTTCATCAACGTTTAAACAAAACTTAGAATTTTTTATTGAAAAAGGAATGGTAGTTGTTTGTCAGGGAAGATCAGATGATCCTAGAATATTAGAACAATTTGAAGAAGCTACTATTGATTACATTATGGTTGATGGAGCCCATGAATATGAGCCAGTCATGGATGACATTCAAAATTGGTGGTCTAAATTAAAAACTGATGGTGTGATGTTTGGGGATGATTATAGTTTAGCTTCAGTTTCAGAAGCAGTACAAGTTTCTCTGTCAAAACTAAAAGCTAAAGGATTAGGGGTTAATAGTAGTCAAGAGCAAACTTGGTACACTGGAAAAAACCCTGAAAAACTTAAAGTTTTTGAAAAATTAGTTCCAGGCCAGAATACTTTAAAAAAGTAAATAATTTTCTATACTAAAGCTATGGATTATCAGCTTGAGTATGTCGTTTGGAGAGACACTGTCGAAGAGGAATCTGGATGGCACACATACGGTGATATGAAAAAATTAAAAACCGCTATATGCGATGAAGTGGGATGGGTTCTTCAAGAAAATAAAGATGAATTAAAATTAATGGCTTCCATGATTAGACAAGACAAAGAGGGTGGACGCACAATTGTACTTTATAAAAGCTCTATCATTCATAGAATGACAATTCCTCTTAAATTATATTCTGATGACAATAAAAAAAATCTCGACTAGTCACATAAACGATAAACATGTTAAGGGAATAGTATCGGAACTTAAAGCTATTCAATATCTTTTGGAGCAGGGCTTTCTAGTATTTCAAAACGTAGCCCCCAATGGAATTATTGACATTGTGGCAATCTCTCCTGACGATGAAACCTTTCGCATTGATGTTAAAACCAAATCTAGAAGGAAAACAAAAAGTAAAAGAAGACAGATTGGACATGAAATTTATCGGTCACCGAGTAAACTTCAGAAGCAAATGAATGTTGTTCTGGTGGTCGTGGGCAGCGACTCGTGGAAAGTTCACCCTACTAGATCGGGACTCTCTAAATGGATTAAGCAGAAGTAAAATATTTTTCAGAACAAAAAGCAGTTGGATAGGCATTCATCATCTCTAACTCTATTTTAGTTTTTAACATTGCACCCATATTTAAACACTCTCTCATACTATTAAAAGGATCTTTCATAGGAACTATTTTACAAGTATCCTCAAGACTTAGTGAGGGATTATACATACAAACAATCATGAATAAGTATATTTTTGCCATTGAACAATGCTAACATAAAAGTCAACAAATTTATTTAACAAAAACAAAAATAAATAGGTAGATATTTGATATCTGGGTCTGATATAGTGGTCGTTCACCCCAAAATAAAGGAGATTAAAATGACAGAAAACCAAGAAAACAAGCTAATTATTGCATATTTACAGGACGTAATTGCGCAAATGACAGCTTACAAAGAATATAAGGCTGAAGACAGTCAAATAGAAGAGAGAGCAAGAACTAGTTAGGTTCTTCTTCTCTCTAAAATTTCTTTTCCTCTCTCAACTAATTTTCTCCAAAAACTAAAATCATAGAGTTTCTCTGATCCATCCGTAAACTTCACCAATACTTTTTGAGCAATATGCTCCTCTTCATCGGGTACGTCTACGTATTCGACCTTATAGATAGTCTTCTCAAAGAAGTGTGGATTATCTTTAAATATCTCCAACATTCCTAAAATTTATCATAAATTACAAATAATTTATACTAAAGTTTTTCTAATTTATCATAATACTCTTTAACAATAAGATATAATTGAGTGGGCTTTGTTCTTAGAGTATCCTTACAAATTCTATCTAATAGCTTTTGAGTTTCCACAGACATAATCTGAGACACCCATTTTTTATCTTCTTTCGACATTCTTCGCTCCTTTTTAATATAATTTCTTTACTTATATAATATTTAATATGAAAATAAAATAGTTAAAATAGGGAGTTTTTACCCCCTATTTAGATTAAATAACATTGATAATTTCATTGATTGCATTTAATTCTTCTCTGAGTTTGTCGATCTCGTGATCAAACCTCATGTTTACTATATCAATTTTAGAAACATTTCTAACCTTAATATATTTTTCAAGCTGTGATACAATCTTCTGCTTTCTCTTTGCGTGTTTCTCTATCCAATACTTTTCCGTGTTCAAGCTATATTTCCTCTCAATTTATCTGTTTCTTTATCCAGAAATTTAATGGCTAATCTAACCATTGTTCTTGTCCTATCTCTTTGCATCTCCTCAATATTAGTCACATATCGATTATGGACTTTCGGATTGCGGACTTTGAAAAGATACCTAGGCGGATATCCTTTTTTGTTACAAAAAGCGCTGTAAACACTTTTTTCTGTTTCAATAATTGAGATGTCATAGCCTCCCTCAATTGTTGTGTGATTAACACATGGATATAATATTGTCATGTTCTTCCTTTCTATTATCATATTTTATCATAAATATTTCTAAAAATACAACTTTATTTTTAGAAAAACTTTCCAGCGCACTTACACTTTTTAGAAAAAAAATTCCAAAAATCATTACACTTTTTAGAAAAAAATTTTCAGCGCACTTACACTTTTTTGAGTTTTTGAGTTTTTTGGAAAAACCCCCGAGG
>UEXM01000589.1_pt2 | contig 35101 bp, 36 predicted proteins | sample 1796661 | NCBI WGS metagenome assembly UEXM01 (sample SAMEA4772469, study PRJEB27181) | metagenome
TTCGATAAGTCTGATGTAAAGTATACTGATGGTGACAACACATAATGGTCGCTAGACGCAGACACGTAGCCAAAGCTCTTTCCTGGCGAATGGTAGGAACGGTTGATACGTTCCTACTTGCCTGGTTGTTTACTGGGTCGCTAGAGATAGGAGCTCTGGTTGGTGGTACAGAAGTTATTACAAAGACATTTCTATACTATTTTCATGAACGTCTTTGGTACAACCATATTCAATTTGGAGTTGACAGTGAGTGATAAGTGGCACGGTGGTAAAGGATCGCAGTATCGAAAAGTGGACCAAAAGAAGTACAACGAGAACTGGGAGCGTGTCTTTGGTAACAAAAACAAAGACAAAGACCAACGAGCCAATACCGATCTCAAGTTCACTACTGCAGAAGAATATATGAACAATAATGATGAGGTAGATGAAGTATGAAAGCAGGGAAGGTATGGGGAACGACAGAGCTGATTGAAGCAAATGGAGCTCTTGAGTTTCATAGACTTGAGATGATTGAAGGCGGTGTGTGTTCTAAACACTTGCACGAATTCAAATGGAATGGCTTCTTTGTTGAGTCGGGCAAATTGATTGTGCGTGTGTGGCAGAAGGATTACGATCTCGTTGACGAAACAATTATTGGTCCTGGTGGATATACGAGAGTCAAGCCTGGCTTATATCATCAGTTCGAATGTTTAGAAGCTGGTGTTGCGTATGAGTTGTACTGGGCAGAGTTTAACCACAGCGATATAAAACGCGAGACTGTTGGCTTTGTAAGTAAAGACGAACCAGTACTTTTGACAGAAGAAGCAAATGAAAACGTCAGTGGTGTTCCTTATACGTTGTCAGAGGCCATGAAAAGAGAGAAAAACATACTTGATCAACGATCGACAATAACATCACATGACCCTACCATTACAGTCGAGTTGGAGGAATAATGCAAACCAATGTGCTGTTTTTTATAATACAGGAGTTTGCATTTTCGTTTGTGTGGTCTTTGTTTCTCGTAATACCGAGCCAGTTGATTATGTATATGTTCGGTATACTGGGCAGCGTAGACTGGTCGATTACGTTGCCGGCATGCTTAGTGCTATCTGGACTACATACCAGCTGGAAATTATTTCATGTTAAGCTAGATCTGGAATTTGATGAATGAATATATTTGTGCTAGATCGTGATCCATCCATTGCAGCTAAAGAGATGTGTGACAAGCATGTGGTCAAGATGATAGTGGAGAGTGCTCAGATGCTCTCTACTTGTCATCGGATACTAGATGGAAGTCCAGAGAAGCGTGACAGCGTGTCTGGCAAGCGTAAAGTTATGTATTACAAGCTGACTGATTGGCGTGAGGCTCATCTCTACAAAGCAGCCCATCTTAAACATCCTTGCAACATCTGGTTAACCGAGACCGTAACAAACTACAATTGGCTGTACAAACATTTCATAGCCTTAATGACGGAGTACAGCAATCGGTATGGTAAGACGCATGCGTGCGCGAAGCTAGCTGATCCGTTAGCGTTTGTTCCTTTTAACATACCCAACGGACCTCTTACGCCGTTTGCTCAAGCTATGCCTGACGAATGTAAAAGTGAGGATGTCGTTGAGGCCTATCGCAACTACTATAACAAGTATAAGAATCAGTTTGCTACGTGGAAGAACAGAGCCACACCTTCGTGGTTCAAAGCTGCCTGTTGACATTCTGATCTAACTATCTGATAATGTGAATCTGTTGGGGAGATATTTGCTATGGCTTCAAAATCTAAATTGAAAAAGTTAGCAGCTGCAAGGCGTCAGAAAGAGCACGAGCTTCTTCGTGTGAAGAAAGAAAAAGATAAAGAGCTTAAGCGGCTCGGAATCCATCCTGATCAGATGCTAGCTCGTAAGCGTAAGAACGAGAACGTGTCGTTGTACCGCCAGCGCAATAAGACTGATGTGGAACCTGTGGTTCGTTCAGGAGTGTATCGTCGTGAGACTCCGAACTATCCTAGTGTGGTTTCAAAATCGGATGTGCACGCTGCTGAGAAGCAGGATAAGAACCATTACACAGGTGATAAGCTGATTGGTCTCGCCACAATGCACAAGAGCAATCTAGTGCCTATCTTTAGTGAGGAGCATGCGAAAGACGTATCTGCGATGCGTCGAAACTAAAACAATAACATTTTTCTTGTAGCCCGTTGTTTTTATTGGATAAAAAATTCCAATGATTTCAACGGGTTCTTTTTGTCTGAAAAAAAATTGTAACTAATTGTTTTGAAAGGACTTTAAAAGTTGACTTTATGGTCTGACTCCAAGATAATAGCCCCATAGTTAAGAAAACAAAGGCAGAACTAATGGAAATGTACACTAAAGAAGAAGCAATTGGATTGTTGGGGTTCTTGTTCGACAATCAGTTTGCCTATCGCAAAGAGGACAACACGTTTGTTTTCCTGGGTGAGAAAGTCAATGGTAATCCAACTGCTGAAGCTCAACGAGTGTTTGAGAGAAAGATTTTTGAAATTGTTAATAGCATAGAGGAGAAGTAAGTGAAAGCAGAAAACGTCAAAGTGTCGGATGCAGATTTTATGGAAATTTGCAATATGTATGAGAACAAGAGTGTCACGGACAATCAGTTCAAGATTGCATGCATTGAGCATATTGAAAACGCGAGGGTTCCGAATCAATCAATCCTTCGCAAGCTAAGAAACTTTAACACAACCAGATCTCAAGCTATGATGGCCTTTTATAATTTTCAGGCTAACGGTATGGGTTTTGGTGTAATCAAATAATTTAACACAAAAGGAAATATATTATGCATATGGTTGAAACTATGGCTTACGCTGGCGCAACTCCTTGGCACGGTCTTGGAGTACACGTCGAAGATAATCTTACAGTTGAAGAGATGATTGAAGCTGCTGGCTTAGGCTGGGGTGTTACAAAGTCTCCAATGTTCTACGATGTGAACGGCGAGAGAATCAACTCTGGCAAGTTCGCTCTACTTCGCGATACCGACAATCGCTTTCTCGACACTGTTTCCGATACATGGGAACCATGTCAGAACTCTGATGCTTTTGCAATCTTCGAAGAGTTTGTTGATCGGGGTGAGCTTGAAATGCACACTGCTGGTTCTCTTAAAGATGGTCAGATTGTTTGGGGTCTTGCTAAGATGAAGGAGCAGTTTGCTCTCTTCGGTGACGATGTAACAGAGCAGTACTTGCTGCTGGTTAATCCTCACAAGTTTGGTCAAGGCATTCACGTACGTTCGACTCCAATTCGAGTCGTCTGCAATAATACATTGTCGTTCTCACTTGGAGAGCATTCTAATGTCAAGTCTACACAGAACCATCGTCAGGCTTTCGATGTTGATGCGATGAAGCAGGCGATCGGTATTGCCAAGCAGAAGTTTGGTACGTATCAGGAAGCCGCTCAGCTTCTTTCGAGCAAGCAGTTCAATGTTGTGACCCTTGAGGATTACTTCGCTAGCGTGTTCCCCGGATACTCTGCCAAGAAGAAAGATGGCGGTGAGAAGATCCAGCTGTCGCGAGCAGCTGAGCGTGCTCTTGAAGTTGTTGATTCACAGCCTGGCGCTGAGTTCGGTAAAGGTACATGGTGGCAAGCATTCAATGCTGTTACGTATCTTTCCGATCACGAGCTTGGTCGTAATCCAGACTCACGACTTCGATCTGCTTGGTTTGGTATCAACAAAGATCGTAAGAATAATGCACTGCAGACTGCAATTGAGTTTGCGGAGGCAGCGTAGTGTACAATAAGTTGATACTAACTGACTGCGATGGCGTGCTACTCGATTGGGAGTACGCCTTCAACGTCTGGATGAATGACAGGGGCTACGAGCTAGTAGCCCCTTTGACTTACCAGATAACTAATCGTTACCGCATCACTGATAGCGAGGCTAGGGACTGTGTCAAGCTGTTCAACGAGTCAGCTGCGATAGGTTTCTTACCTCCATTGAGAGACGCTATGTACTACGTTAGAAAGATTCATGAAGAGTGTGGATTTATCTTTAGAGTGATTACATCTCTCAGTACTGACGCTCATGCTGGTAAGCTGAGAAGAAGGAATCTGAAGAAGCTCTTTGGCACAGCCATTGAGCAGGTAGTATGTCTTGAGACTAGTGCACCGAAAGGTGATGCTCTTGAGCAGTACAGGGACTCTGGTATGCTCTGGGTTGAAGACAATTGTCGCAATGCTGAAGTTGGTGCCGAGCTCGGATTGAATTCTATTATAGTTGAACACGGACATAACATGGACTATAATAGCAACATTCCTCTGGTGAAAAGCTGGAGAGAAATTTACGAAATGGTACGAGGTTAAAGATATGGATCCATCAAAGATAAGAAAAGCCATCGAAGAGATTTCCGACTCGATGACACGAACGGACGCTGAGCGAGATCTTGTTAAAGAGATTATCAATAAAGTTAATGAAGATGAGGGAATAGACAAGCGTGTTCTTCGAAAGATGGCACGAGCTTATCACAAGCAGAACTTTCATGACGAGACTGCACTCAATGATGAGTTCGAAACGGCTTTCACAAACATAATGCTAGATAAATAAGTGTATTCGTTGAAGCATGAGATAGGAAGTTTGGACGTGGGTTCGACTCCCACTAGGTCCACCAAATTCGTTATGGGCCTATTCTGGATTCGACAGACGACTGAAGGCATGTGGAGAATCGGTGAGGAAGCTACCGTGAACGCAACAAAACCTATAATCGCAGCTAATGACGATTACTATGGAGATATGCGCCTAGCGGCGTAAACTTCATCGGGGTTCGGAGGAGCCTTGTTACCCAAGTCCTCCATTATTTTCCTTTCCCGCCCCGCTTGATACATAAATAGTTTCAGTAATCTTTTATACTCCTCCATAGGAAATAGCAATGAAACGGTCTATGTTTCTTGTTATGCTTCTGATGACCCCTATACTATCTAATACTGCCCAGGCACAGGCTACCGGAACGTGTACTACTGGTACTCAATACTGTGAGGGATCTACTGCGGCTACTACAATTAACTCAACGTCTACTGCAACATCAACTGCAACTACGACAAACACCAACACCAACAATAATACTAACACCAATAATAATACTAGTACAAACACGAATACCAACACGAATAACAATACAAATGTCAACACCAGTACTAGTACCAATACAAACACCAACACTAATAATAACATAATGAGCGGTGGTACTAATAATACCAATACCAACACTAATGTTAATACAAGTACCAGCACGAGCAACAACACCAACACAAGTACTAACACTAACAACAATACAAACAATAACACGAATAACAATACTAACACTAACAATTCAACTGTGAATAACACCACAACGAGTAACAGCACCAGTAACAATACAAGTGTTAGTTCAAGCACTTCTGCATCAACTAGTGATAACCTTAACCGCAATATAAGTGAATCTTCTAGTAACAACAATAGCAATAGTGTTAGTACAGTGACGACTGATAACACAAATAACAATATAAACCAGAACATTAATCAGTCTACATCGACTCAGAGAGTAGTTCAGGATATAAACTCTCCTCCACCATCTGCGATTGCTCCGTCTATTGGATCCTCATACTCGCAGGATCTATGTACTACCGGTATCAGTGGTGCTGTACAGACGCAAATACTTGGCTTCTCTGCTGGTAAGAGTGTGACCGATACAAACTGCGAACGTATAAAGCTCTCTAAGACGCTCTACGACATGGGAATGAGAGTAGCTGCCGTTTCACTCATGTGCCAAGACGAACGTGTCTGGACGGCTATGAAGATGGCTGGTACGCCCTGTCCCTATGAAGGGATGATTGGTGAAGAAGCTGGACTAGCATGGGAAGAGAATCTGACAGATGTTCCTGGTGTCTCCAAGAGAGATGCGAGGAGAATGGATTCGTCTCCTAACATGCCTAACTAATGAGAATCGTTCTCACTCTAGCTCTGTGTATCTTATGTGGCAGTGCCTTCGGGCAGTCTGTGCTTAGTGATTTAAGCAATGACCCAAATGCCACAGAGATTCATATGAATGATTTGAAACAAACGACTGTCAACTTAGGGTTCGACTTTCCTTTTTACGGCTCTCTTCATGATGATGTAATTGTGACGTATACGGGGGTATTAAACTTTCAGGACAACAATAGTGGGGGTAACTTTTGTTGTTTGGGCAGAGACCTGACAGATACTACCATGCAGGCAAATGCAGGCCCTACTGGGTATGCAAGGTATTGGAATTATTCCATATATGGTCTATGGACTGACCTAGACATAGAGTACGCAGCTAATCCATGGTATAAAACAACCGACAGCATGGCTATATTTGGTTGGTATGATGTTCCAGAGTGGTATCGGAGAACAAATGATGTATCAAGTTTCGAAATAGAACTTTTTGATACTGGTGAGATAAAATTTAAATACGATGAAATTGATGTTGTCAACCATGCGGTAACAATTGGTGTGGCTGGTGATCTTTCGCAGGGCGAGTTTCATCAATTTGAGTACAGGCAAAATGGCTGGACTACTTCAACACCTTTCACCCTTTCGTTCAATACACAGACAGGTGTTGCTGTAGATTCAAGCGGCAACTCTTCACAGCATACTGCATATCCAGTTCCATCCACAACTGTAGACCCTTGCCTTGAAAATCCTGCAGCATGTGGACAATTGAATCTTGATGTATCTACATCTATCGCTAATTTTAATACTGGACCAGAAATATTTGGTGACGATATAACAGACTTCATCGATGACCCGTCTTTAAACTTTGGTCCTGATCCATTTGAAACATACGAACAAACATTATTGACATCAGGACCTGGTACAGGACAGGATGGATTTTTTGATTCATCGTTTGATGGATTTGATTCGGGTGTGAGTACTTCAATGTTTTCTGACGATTCACAGTTTGATGGTCAGCCACCGCAGGACTCTTTCGATGGTCAGCCCCCACAGGAAACTTTTGACGGTCAACCACCACAAGAGACATTCGATGGTCAGCCACCGCAAGATTCTTTTGGTGCTCCACCTCCAGATGACTTTACGATCCAATCGTTTGAAGATATTGCTTTTGACTCTCCGGGTGATGGTCTACCAGAGATAGAAATTTTTAATGAGTTTGAAGACACTAATATGCCTCCCCCACCAGGAGCTCCACCACCTCCACCTGGTGCTGAACCTCCGCCTGGTGCTCCACCTCCACCTGGTGCTCCACCTGAAGACTCTTATGAGAAGATAGCGGCTGAAGACATAACAGAAGAATTTGACGAACCTTTCGAGGAGAATTTTGAGGAGCCCTTTGAAGAGGAATTTGACGAAGTCTTCGAAGAGTTAGAGCCGCTTCCAGAAGAAGTAATTGAAGTGGCAGAAACTATAGCAGTTGAAGCTCCTGCTCCTGGTAAGCCAGTAGTCGCAGCAGCTCCAAGACCAAGAGCAGTAAGAGCCGCTCCTAGAGAAGCAGCTGGTCCAAGAACTGCAAGCGCGTCAAGAAGAGTCAATGCAGCCAGAAGAGTAGACGCAGTTAGTATTGCAAGAAGTCAAATTCAAGCCAGCGAGGAACTTGTGCAAGGAGCAGTCACTGCTGGTACTGTTTCATCTTCAGGTGCCGCCAGAGATATAGTACCAAGTCAGTCACAGGGTCCTAGCTATGGTGCGCCAATAACAGAACAGAGCATAGTAGAAAATATAATTAATCAAAATTCAGGTAGCAGTGACGGTAGCATAGACTTCAGTTCTGGTAATATGGGTTCAGGATCAGCATTTGGAACATTCGGTAATGGATCGCAGACAGCGTTCAATGACAGTGTGACAATTGATTTTAGTTTCGGTAGCAATGATCCTATCTTTGTAACAAATTTCAGTGATACTTCGTCTTCACAGCAGACAGACTTACAAGGATTTTCAGATAACTCTTCTCAGTCAAGTGCTGGTATAAACCAAAACTTTGAATCGCAAACAGATCAAGCACTATCTACTGGTGGATCTATAACAGAAGCTATAACTGCTGAGCTACCAGACTTCTCAAGATTTGATGTGTCACCTCTTCCAGAAGAAGAACAGGATACTGTAGACAGAGCAGAGAGGCAAATGGAAACCATGTCTGACAGTGCTATCGAAAACAACCTAGATACCTTTGTAGCTGACATGCAAACTACAGGTGGTTTTGATTCTAATCAAGGTCTAACATTGGTCTTAATGAATAGGGTCAACGGTTTCAATCAATATGGAAGTATGTTGCAAGACACAAACTTTTACACTACACAATCAATGCTACAAGGAGGTAACTTGCAGAACGATAGAAATGCAATGCTCCAACTTATAGGTAGCAGTGGTAAGCATCAACAGATGGTGAGCTCGCAATATGAATGATGATATAGAATGTCCAGAAGAATTTGAAATATGTTTCACGACAGAAGAGTGGGATGAATTCCACGACTATGTTGAGTTTGATGACGCAGAAGTATTCATACCTGAACATCCTGTAGGCGATGTTGAGGCCGTAGCAGATTTTACTTGGCAATTGTTATTTTTATCTCCGTGGGAACTAATATACATAGCAATGCCTATGAGCGTGTTAGCTTTTTACGGACTATCAATTTATTACTCATTTAAATGGATACAGAGGAAATTTTCAAATGGCTGAAGTAGAAATAGGGGAAATGAAAGTATCCGGTAGCAAGGCTTTAATCCTTATACCACTACTCGGAACAATCATAGGTGGACTATGGGGTGGCTTTGAATTATATCAGCGTCTGTTGGATGCTGAAGAAGCTGTTACTGAATATGTTGCACCTGATATGTCTGGTATCAATCAACAGCTAGCAGTTCAAGCTGAAAGCGTTGCAAGTGTTGTTGAGTCCGTAGACATGATTCAACAAGAGATGGAATCACAGTTCAACACAATAACAACTCTGATGGACAATCTGCAGGAAGATGTTGACCGCATACGAGAAGATACCGACGAAGTTGATACGTTCGTGCGTCAGATTGACGAAACTACTAACGAAACGCAGAGAGACCTCCGAAATGACGTATACACTATGGAAAACACGCTGAATGATAGAATGCGTGAAATTGACGAGCAATTGCGTGAAACTAGAGACGATCTTGAGGATAAAATAGAGCAGCTCCTTGACAACCCGCTGAATGACGCGGAGTAGAACCGTTGACATTATGATTTAGATCAACGATAATATTCCTATAAAGTGAGGAATGAGGTAGAGGTATGATCGATTTTATCAAGGCGTTGTTCGTTAGTATTCTGCAGTTTTTCAATCCGCCTGCGCCCGCAGAAATAGTGGATGTTCCTGTGATTCAACGACCCGCAGAACCTGCGACAATACAGGAGCTTGTGTACGACGAAGAGCAAGCTCACTGCGCAGCACTCAACATATATTTCGAAGCTAGGAATCAAGATCCTCAAGGTAAGGTCGCTGTCAGCCATGTGGTCTTCAACAGAGCGAAGGATGAGTTCTGGCCAGGGAATATTTGTGATGTCGTCAAGCAAGGTTCATATACGACTGGTCGAGTTCGTAAAAACCAATGTCAGTTCTCGTGGTTTTGCGATGGTTTGTCTGATAGACCATTTGAGCCTACAACATGGGACAATGCTGTTCATGTGGCTAGATATGCATACTATATTTGGTCAATAGGTCACGATATAACCGAAGGTGCCACTAACTATCATTCTGTTAATGTTGATCCTACTTGGCGTCAAGATAGAGGAATGAAATACATCAAAACGATTGATGACCACCTCTTCTATTACTGGGAACGGAACAACGTCTCTGTTGCCTCAAAGTAAGATTGGCGTTATAATATAGTGTGTAGTGAACGAAAGGATGGTACTATTTCATGGTTGAATTATTAAACACTCAAACATTCTCAGCTGAGATCGAATCTCTGGTCCGTGGTGGAAGGAATGTTACATACTTGGACGCTATTGTTCACTATTGTGAGAAGAACGATATCGAAATCGAGACAGGTGCTAAACTTGTCAACTCAATAATCAAAAGCAAGCTCGAGGCTGAGGCTTCAGAGCTTAACTGTCTTAAAGAAAAGTCAGCAAAACTTCCTGTCTAATGGATCTATACGAAGGTTTCGAAGCATACAAAACTTATCTTGCTATTCGTAATCATTTCAAAACCGATTACGATTACATAAAGTACAATGGCAAGATGAAAGTCTCTGATCAGAGCTTTCTTAAGCGTCGAGACAAATTCTTTTTTGCTAAGCTACAACGCAAATACAGAAAACAAGAACTCGTTTACTTCTTTGTTGCTAACTTTATAAAAGATGAGAATATGTGGTCAGGGTCTTTGGTCGGGTCTGAATCTGAGAAGATATACAACGAGTGGCTCAAGTATGCGGAAAGTCTCAAATACAACTTCCGTCTTGATTGTGAGAAACTCTCTAACGACTTAGATGCTCAGGACCTTGGCTTCAACGACTTGTTCAAGCTCAGAGAAAACCAGCATCCGATACTACTAAATAAACTTCTAGGTAATCATGTCTCGATCGAGACGTTTTCGATTATCGACATTGTTTTGAACTTTACAGCCAAGTGGGACAACCACATCGACGATATTAGTTATACTAACATCAAACAAAAAGCTGTGAAGTACAAATCCTTTCTCCCTATCGACAAGCAAGTGTATAAGGAGATTCTGAGAAAGGTGTTCACCTGTTGACAATTTGCTTGAGTCAACCTATAATAGCTTCACATTATGTTTATATTATTTGATTTTGACTTTGGATAAAACTTTCATACATTGCATATACGGAGAAACATATGACTGCTTCATTTGCAGACCTTAAGCGTTCGCGTAACACGTCTCTCGAGACGCTGATCAGCGAAACCAATAAACTAAACAACCCTGCCGAAGGTAACCAGCGTCCAGATGATAACTTCTGGAAGCCTACTGTCGACAAAGCTGGTAACGGCTATGCGGTTGTTCGATTCCTACCTGCTCCTGCTGGAGAAGATCTTCCTTGGGTACGAATCTTTAATCACGGCTTCCAGGGACCTGGGGGCTGGTACATCGAGGACTCCCTTACTACAATTGGTAAGAAGGATCCTGTCTCTGAGCACAACTCTATGCTCTGGAATTCCGGAATCGAATCCAACAAGGATGTCGTTCGTAAGCAGAAGCGTCGATTGAGCTACATTGCTAACATCTACGTTGTGTCCGATCCTTCAGCTCCTGAGAACGAAGGTAAAGTATTCTTGTATCGATTCGGTAAGAAGATCTTTGACAAGATCAATGATATGATGAACCCTCAGTTCCAAGACGAATCACCTGTAAACCCTTTCGACCTTTGGGAAGGTGCAAACTTCAAACTTAAGATTCGTCAGGTTGAAGGATATCGCAACTACGATAAGTCTGAGTTCGATCGAGCTGAGCCTCTGATGAGTGATGACGAGGCTTTAGAGCGTCTCTGGAAGTCTGAGAACTCATTGGCTGAGTTTGTTGATCCTACTAAGTTCAAGTCCTATGAAGAGCTTCAAGCGAAGCTGAATCGTGTACTTGGTCTTGATAATGCGCAGGGCAATAGAGAAGACATTGCTCAGACAGTAGAAGATATTGCTCCAGCTCCTGCTCCTAGGCAAGTAGCTGAACCAGCAATGGCTGCTACCCCGCCTCCTGTCGAAGAAGATGATGATAGTATGTCGTTCTTTGAACAGCTAGCTAACGACTAGATGAGAAAGGGCCGAAAGGCCCTTTTTTTATGCATATCCATTCATGAAGCTGGCTTGACGTAGACCCATAACAGATTGATCCAAATCATAGTTTCGAGCTGCAGGTGAACCAGTGCTTCCACTTCCACCAGATACATTAGTATTGGTACTGTTGTCAATTTGATTTATGGTAGTACCACCGTGGGCTATCATTGTTGACCCTTGCGCGACCATAGAAGATAGTGTTGACACTTCATTGGATGCTACTGCAGGTGTTAGTCGAGTCATTTCACCAGTAGACGAATAATCAACACCGAGTCCTTGAAGCTGAGATTTAATATTAGTCAATCGACTGTTAAGACGCGTCCTTTCTCGTCTGTTACCAGCTGGAAGACTATCTAATTCATTCTGCAACGATGCGGCCTCACCGGTTAATGCATTAATCTGTTGGGCTTCAAATCCCATAAAACTATCTTGGGCACCAAGCGGATTGATCATATTGTTTACAGCAGTTTCTAAAACTAATGCTTCAGCTTCTTGTTGCGTTGTTGCCTCAGGAACAGGTAATTCAAGCCTAGCTCCACTATCACTATCACCAGTGATCCATTCTACAATGTATTTGACTAATGTCTCTCCAGCAAAAAAACCTGCAGCCCCACCAATTGTCATTCCAATAAAACCGCCTATTGCTGTCCCCACAACAGGTACTACAGCTGTCCCAGCAGCACCACCTGCTATACTGCCTGCAAGAGCTCCAAGCGCGCCAGTTCCGAGACCTGCAAGATAATAAGATGTTTGTCTTATTTTCTCACTATCACTCATCTGATCGTCTGCCCATATAGAGTATATCGCATAAATGTTAATTCCAGCTGCTAGAAACCAACTTGAGTATTTGGTAAGTTTTCCAATTACATTTATTGCTCTACGACTTGCCGAAGGAGGAGGTGCTGGTATCTTGTTCAGTTGTGCAGCTCGGAACTGCTCATTCAACCCAAAGCGGTCTACTGCACCTGAGAGTTGATCGGCAGTAGCGTAACCTCCGCTTATTCGCTGAACACCACCTCCTGAAGTTTTTACCAAACCAGCGCTTCGTAAATCTGCATCATCAACACTTTGTAATACTTCTTGAGCTGCCTGAGAACGAATTTGATTAGTTCTAGTACTTAATCTCTGATCTATCTCTGCTTGATTTACTGCAGGCGTTGTGACAGCACTTCTACGAGTAAATATTGAACCAATACCGCTTTTTATACCCGACATAAGTTTTGTGCTGAGAAAGGCTCCTGTAAGTACACCGATAGCATCTGAAATACCGAGATCAACATCTGCCACTTTGTCGAATTCAGATTTAATTCCATCCATTATTTCTTGCCGGCCTTCAGGTGTAACAATCTTGGATAAAGCGTTTTTGTATAGATATGATCCTAAACCTATCAAAAGACCAGTTTTCCATTTACCCATTAGTGCAAGAAGTCCACCTAATTGTATACCTACTTGGGATGGATCCTCTTTAAGTTTAGTAAAGAAGTCGTCAAGGACTGCTTGATCGTTTGTGTCGTCGTCATCAAATAGTCTTCCGAGCCCGTAATCTTGTACAATGTAACCGAGGAGGCCGCCAAGCAGTGCTCCTCTGAAGCCAAAAATTCTACCTATGGATGCGCCAACTCCGACTCCGGCAGCGTTTTTCAAAAACTCTCGAACCTTGTCAGTTAAGTCTTCACCAACTCCTAGCTCCTCTAATACAGTAGATGCTTCATTCTGTATGAAGTCAGTAATCGAATCTCTAAACGAATATATTAAAGTCGCTAATATACCCCCACCAATCAATGCTCCCATTCCTTGAAATGGAAACAGCCCTTTCATGTCACTGAGGCCTTGCTTGGCTCCAGCGTATGCACCGGTAATAGCGCCACCACCAATTAAACCTGCACCACCACCAAAAGAGCGAGCTTCACTTTCAGCTTCTACATTCGCATATTCTTCGTTTTCAATCCGCAGGCGTTCTTGCTCTGCTAAATTTTTAGCTACACTAACCTGCTCATCAAGCCTTCCAAGAATATCACCAAGAATAGTATTGTTATCTTGGAGAACATCTTTAATGTTTTGATCTTCAGAATTTATTGTAGGTAACGCCATTTTAAATATCTCTAGGTGTTATTCTTTTCTTTTTGCTCTTCAAGATGAGCAACGAGCATTTGCACGTATATGTCTCTTTCAAACGGTATCATATTCTCGAGCTCAGTCAACGAATATTTGTGAAATTGCATCAAGGAAAAATTTGTATGATACATATTCGCTAAGCTGTTATGACTGAGCCCTATGAGAAAAAACTTGTTAGCCCTCTCAAATGAACACTATCTTTCTTACCACATTTTTCACAAACATAATCCAAAGTATATTCAACAGTAGGCATAGTTGCAAAAAATTTCATAATTTCATTAAATTGAGTTTTATTTGTATTTCCTATCCACTCAATCTTTTCTTCAACTGTAGCTTCTTCATAAACATTATCATTATCAAAAATATTTACAATACAGCTTGCAATAAATGAAAATAATTTTTCAACGTCAGATTCGTTAATTGTGTCCAACTGTGCTGCCACTCTCAAAGAGGGATATTGCAACGTAACACCGACACTTTCAGTCAGCATCAGAATATTACTTTTCTCCTCAACATTGACAACTACGTCATTCAAATCAAGCGTCAATGTATTTACGTGATCACATTCTTCTGTATCTGTATGGCTCACCTTTATGGTGGCAGTGTTATCAATAGACCTTGCTCTCAATTGTAAAAATAAATGCTCAATATCAAAGTACGGAAGTGACTCGAGTTCGTCCTGTTCCATATTAACACAGTTAGTCATAATTTTCATAACTGAGTTTTGTATTTCTTCTTGATCTCTACCTTCAAGCGCCATCAGTAATATTTTTTCTTCCTTGACTAAAAAGGGTCTGAAGAATACCTCGCGTTTGTCGGATGGTAATGATGTAACAAATTCAGGTAAATTAAGATTAGGTAGCATAATGTTGTCGCCTCATTGTTCAAAAAATAGTTCTAAAGTCAGATGCTCCTGAAAGCGTAAAACTGTTAGTATCGAATGCTGGTATGTTTAATATCTCTCCAATTCTTGGTAAACCTATCCCTTCAAAAATGTCATCCACACTTGGTATACCATTAATTGTTAAAGCTGCTCCTGCAGTATTGAGATTTGCACCTCTACCAGCTGCAGGTTCGTCAGTCTCTACAAAATGTTTGTAAGTTAGCTGTACAGTGAGTCTATGTAGATCCTCACTACCCCAACTTAGAGGGAGGGAATTGATTAGCAAAGGATAGGCTTCAGCAAGTCCAAGAGCATACACGGCCTTTCCAGTATCATCATATTGAATTATACCAACCGATGCAGTATAGTCATCGTAATATCCCAAGCTTTGATGTCGTCTTATATCTTGATTGCGACTATGGTTGCCTACAACAGAGCTTTGCCAGGCTTGAAAGAAGCTCTTCTCTCCGAGATCTGCACCACACAACATAGTTAGAGATATGTCTGGATATGTAACATCATAACCTATTTTAGATGTCAGTCCATACCCCATATGTTTGTGATTAGTTGTTTGAATTGATCTACCAGGGAGCTCGGCTGATTCAATGCGAAACCTCATGCTGTCAAAAGCATTTCGGCTTCTATCAGATAGAGATATTTTCCTTGGGAGATTCAGTACTAATTCAAAGTGAGCCTGCTTCGATATCCCACGCGAACCTTCACCAGTGATATTGGATCTGAAGTCTGAAATGTTAAATGCCATTAGCCTGCTTTCCTAAGACTGTCTGAATAAACTTGAGATGCGCTTGCTTTCTGGAATCTCTGTATTGGTAGAAATAAAGCTATGTCCCACTCTACTGAATCTATCAGTATCTTTCTTGATTTAACATTTCTATGTAAGTAATGCTTGAAGCATGGCTTGAACAATTTGTAGCTTGATGCTTTCTTTAGTAGTTGATAGCTCAGTTTCAATCTTGTACTATCATCATACCTACTGTTAGATACCAAGTTATACAATGCATCCATTAACATGGCTCTTTGCTTGTAAGGTAAGTAATGCATGTTCAGTCCATAGAAGCCACCTTCAGCAGGACCCACAACAAATATGAGAGGAAACGTATCGTAGTATGGCAAATCACCTTTCATTTTGGGATCGTAGTTAAATAGCATCATACTACCTGGCTCTGTACCGGTAGTAGCTTTGGATGCATTCGATCGTATTAGTTTACTCGGTGTGACGTTTGCATTACGAGCTGTGTTTCTGTACCAATCTCTAGCATCACGGGTACGAGCTGGCACTTGACCAGCTTGCATTCCCTTTGTTAAGATACTGTCGAAAACATATGCTACCATCCGAGTATTTATCTCACCTTCCAAGCTCGTTTTCTGTTATTATTTGGAACTTCCAAAGCCTATCTTCACAGTACTCTGTGGCTGCTTTCCATTTTGCTTCGTTGACGAGGTACGTTGTGACCTCATTGAGGTATCGTCTAGTTTTTCTTTTTGGTATCTGAGGTGGCTTGGTTTGCTTGAATGGCTTTACTTCAATGAGGTGGGTTTCGGTTTTACCACCAGCAGTCTTAACTTTGATGACAAAGTCTACGAAATAACGATGAACTCTATTATCAAGAGGTGAGCGATATGGAATGATGACCTCTTCAGATCCCCATTTCAAGATGTTGTCGTTTTTGTCAAAATACACCATGCATTGGCGTTCCCACGAACTTCTATAAACAATGTTTGAAGGATCGCCTAAATACTTACTAGCATTAACAGGTCTATATTTACCTTTATACGTCTTCACAGGATAAAAAATGCCAACTATTAACTTTGGTAACGGCGCAGATGGTCCATTGGCTTCTTTGGAAGTCGGTGCAAAGTATGATACAACTTACTTTCCTCAGGATCTTTCTGAATCTCCGTACTTTGTAGTATTTAGAGCGACTAAGAGATATAGGGCTTCGCAGTTAGCTGATATAAAGGTTAATTATGCAAGCGAGGAAACAGAATTTGGAACTGGTGATGCTGAAGGCGGTTTTTTAGAAAAAGTGAAGAGTGGATTAAAGACTGCAGGCAACTTTGCTAAAAGAATTGAAGCAGCAACTGGTTTGAGTATAACTCAGCCTGCTCATTCTTTTGCACTGCCAATACCAAACAATTTGGGAACTGGTTACAACGCACAATACGAAAGCCCGGGCCTGGGTGCTTTAGGGCAACTATCACGACAGGTCGCTGAAAACTATGAAGGCGGTAGTACTGGAGGAGTTATAACAGATATTATGCAAGCAGTAGAAGATGCTAATGTACTAAACTCGGAAGAATTAAAAGGTACCCTGGTATCAGTAGCTACCGGAGCTTTACAGGCAGGAGCTTTGCCTTCAACGCTTATTGGTGCTATTGGCGGTGGAGGTATAGGGGCTGGAATTGGTTTAGCACTTGGTACTCTTGGCGCTGGTGCAGCTAGAGGCCTTGGTGTTGCAAGAAATCCTCACATTGCTAATGTCTTCACAGGCGTTAACTTTAGAAAACACACTTTTCAATATAAACTGATTGCGAAAAATAGACAAGAAAGTGAAACTATTAGAGACATGATTCGAAACTTTAAATATCATATGGCGCCTGAATACAAACACCAGAATCATGTATTCAATTATCCATCCCAGTTTCAAATAATACTTCGTGCAGGAGATTATCTGTACAAGATAGGGGACTCTGTTTTAACTGACTTTGAAGTCAATTATACAGGAGAAGGCGCCCCGTACTTCTTTGAAGATACCAATGCTCCATACAGCGTTACTATCAATTTGTCTTTCACAGAAGATACAATTGTGACTAAGAAAGAGATAAGGGAAGGTAGATAAAATGGCTTACTACTTCGCACCTTTCAATTTAGTAGAATATGATATAAAAAAGAATGATCAGACTACGCTTCTTACTAATATTATGTCTCGATTTAAGATTATCGAATCTTTCGAGAGGCAGGAAGCTGTTTACTACGATTATTCTGTTAAAGATGGTGAGCGCGCTGACACCATAGCATTTAAGTATTACGGTGATGCGAGTCTTGATTGGGTGGTACTCGTTACAAATAATATTATCGACCCAGAATTCGAGTGGCCATTAAGTTCTACCGCGCTGAACAGATACATTATCCAGAAGTATGGTAGCATATCAACAGCTTCAAGCCAAACGCATCACTACGAACAGTTAATTACATCACATCAAGTTTTGTTTGATGGTACTATTATACCAGAATATTATGAAGAGGTTGACTTGACCACATACAATTCACTGAGTACCTCTGAAAAGCGAGTTGTAACGTCCTACGAATACGAACAGAGATTGAATGAAAGCAAAAGAGACATAAAGCTCCTCAGTGTTGATTTTCTACCTGAGTTGCTGACACAAGTTAAAACAGTTTTTAATACATAATGAGCATTTTAACAGAAAGAACAAACCCATACGGGGGCAATCTGTCCCACCGTATAACATTTGTTGATAGCGATAACTTTGCTATCGATATAACTCGTCAGGTGCTCGAGTTTAACATCTATGAAAGCATCTTTAGCCAAACCTTATCTGCAGATTTTGTAATTCGAGATGCGTTGGGTCTTATTGATTCTGGTCGTAGTCCTATGACTGGTCAAGAATTTGTTGAAATAGCTTTTGATTCTAATAATGAAACATTGTTGGGTGCATCACCTAAGCTAGTATTTAAAATACACAGGATTGCAAACAAGAAGGAGCTCACGCCAGGCGCGTCAGTGTATTCATTACATGGTGCATCATTAGAGCTTGAGCAAAGCATTGTAAGAGAAGTCGGTACATCGTATAAGGATAAACTCGGGCACGAAGCGATACAGGATATTTTTGATAACTACTTAAGCTTGGACAATGGCAAAGCACTAAAAGTAGTTGAAAATTGTACGAACGTGGTTCCATATGTATCGGTTGGTCAATCACCACTAGAAGCCATTGCTTGTATTGCCAGTGATTGTATATCTGAAGACTATCCAGAAGCCTCACATTATCTGTTTTACGAAACAACACAAGGATTCAACTTCCGTACATTGAGTAATTTGCTGGAACAAGAACCAAGACGAAATACTAGTTACTACTTTAGTGATCCAGCAGTTAAAGGTTCATTTCCTCCAGAAAGAACAATAATAGGTCATACGTTCCTTGATAATGTTGATACAATCGATCTTTTACAAAGAGGTTTGTACGATAACAATGTAGGCATTATTGATCCAATCGCTAAAAAATTCAATGAAAATACATTTAATTACGCTAAAGATTTTGATAAACTACCTCACATTACAGGTGGAGGTTATCCAACGCTAAATTTAGATCGAAATCTTTTAGGGCAAGAAATTGAGAAGTCAGGGCACAAACGATTTTTGATTGGCGATGTTGCTAAACTTTCGGGTAGTGATGCTACCTTTGATGGTAGAATTACTGCCAACAACGATCCTTATATATTTCACGGCCGAGAACGATATACAAAAACACCGCTTGTAGCTGCTCAGCTTGCCTCTTTAAGACAGCATGGAATTAATATAAGCGTGCCTGCGAACTTGACAATCAATGCAGGTGATGTGATACAAATTTTCATACCTGGTCATAAAGACAGAGAGGGCGTTGACGATTCAGCTTTCATTAACCACTACGGACCAAATCCGACTTTTCTAGTAACCTCAATAGCTACAAAGCTGACACCTAATGGCGATTATATATCAACTATGCAATGTGTCAAAGAGTCGTTTGCTGTTGATCTGAGGGGACAAAAAATACAGACGTTGGGAGCAGTTGGATTGAATGAGGTCGCTGGAAAGGCTCCTAACTTTTTCAGTCAACTGGCGGGTATATTGGCATCGCCTTCCGATGCCAATATTGGTTTGCTAGCAGGCACCCTATCAAATATAAATGATGAAGCGGTAAGCGAAGTTGCTGATAAAGCAACGAAAGAAGCAGACAAAGTATTGACAGATGCAGCTACAGCAGAAGCAGATCCCAATGCTCCTGGTGCTGCTGATGTGGCAACAGATGCTGCATCACAAGCTGATACAGTTGCAGATAAACTCGATACTGCTGCCGATGATATAGCGGCAAAAAGCGAAGAATTAGCTAAAGATGCTGTAAAGAATATTGCAGATGCTGCTGTAGCTACGGGAGTTGCGTTAGCTACCTCAAAAATTATGACTTCCATTAACGTCTCGCCAGCAAAAATAGCAAAAATTGTTGCAGTAATTAAATTACTTGAAAAAATACCTATATTTAAAGGACCGATAACAGACGTGAAGGCAGATATTGCAGCAACAAAAGACCAAGTAACATCTACCTTACCGGGTGGGGGTGATTAATGGACTTTAAACCTGATTTTATGGGATACAACTTCACGTGGTTCATAGGTGAAGTAGAAGGGAGGGAGGATCCCCTCAAGGTTGGGCGTGTTAAGGTGCGTTGTTTTGGGTGGCACTCAAGAGACAAAGAAGAGCTTCCAACAGAAGATTTACCATGGGCTCAAACAATTCAACCTGTGACAGCACCTTCAGCTGCTCCAACAGGATTAACCCTTGGTGTGTGGGTGTTTGGTTTTTTTATGGACGGAGACAAAGCTCAGCGTCCAATGATTATGGGTCAAATTCCAGGCTACAGATACAATGCCGATGGTACTGGTGAATCCGAGTTACCTAAAGCAGCAAGAGTAGAATATGATAATGCTAAAGCGGAATCATTGAAAGCAGATATTGAAAAGAACTCAAAGAAAACATTTGACCCTGATGAGTTTCGCAATGGTGGAAGAGATCAAGAACAGCAAGAAGCTGATATTAAGCAAGAGAAAGAACAACTAGAAGCAGAACTTGCTAGTGTTAATAATTTAGAATCACCTCAATCCAAGCTTCGAAAGGAATCGCGAATCACTGGTATATCATTGAGTGCGTCAGCAGGCACTACGTGGGATGAACCAGAAGAACCTGATGATAAAAAATACCCATATGTTCAAACAGTAGCATCAGAATCTGGTTTTATGACTGAGACTATCTTTGGACCATATGATATGGATCCAGTTACAGGTTTGGGTAGTTATGATTTTGAGACCAGGCAGGTCACATACGATTGTAGTGGGGGATATGACGAACGCAAATCACCAAGTGGAGATAAAGTAGTCAAAGTAATTGGTGATAATTATGAAATTGTTTGTGGTTCGAGCTTTGTTAATATAAAAGGAGACATCAATCTTACCGTCGATGGCAGTATGCGTACAAATGTTGCAGGTGACTACGAATTAAACGTAGGAGGCAATATGTATACAGTTGTCGGTGGAGCTGACGATAAGTATGTTGTCAAAGATCAAGTATTAGGTATTGCAGGTACAAGAGATACATATATTGGTGGAGTATCTGCTACTGGTGGCATCGGTGACAAGAAAGTTGTTGCGTTGGGTGGTACATCTGACTTTGTATTGGCAGGCGGGAGAACAATTGACACAACTGGCTTTGTAACAGATACCGTGAAAGGGTTTAGAACCATAATAACACAAGGTCAACTAACAGAAACAGCATCGACACATCTTGTGTCACTAGGAACCGGAACATTTAGTACAACAGGTACAGTAGCAACAGCTATAGTAACTGCAACAGGCACAGTAACAGCTGGGCCTGTAGGTCAAACAGTAAGTTTGACCACACACAATCACCCTTCTAGTGGTGTACCACCAACCAAACCTTCATAAAGGAGCTTTACAATGACTGACGAAATGATGAAATCGCTATTTAGTGCTTACGAAACTGAAAATGAAAAATTCATGAAAGGAAACAAACTTGCCGGCACAAGAGCACGAAAAGCCCTTGCTGAAATCGGAAAACTCGTGAAAGTACGCAGGAAAGAAATACAAGATGCTAAAAATGCTGATAAATAGTTAATCAATCAGAGGAATAGCAGTGGCCAAATCGGGATCTATCAATCCGTTACGAAAGGAGGTGCAGTTTAGCGATCTCGGTATCACTATGACTGCACATCCTGTAACGGGAAACATCGCGGTCAAGAAGAATGCTGATGCTGTAATAGGAGCTCTCAAGAATCTTATTCTAACAAACAGATTTGAGAGACCGTACGAGCCTCTGTTTGGAGCCGACATTTATGCCCGGCTCTTTGAAAACTTCGATCCAATCGAGCAAGTTAACATCGAGGAAGATATTAAAACTGCAGTAGCTAACTATGAGCCAAGAGCTTCAGTAAGCGAAGTTAATGTTGTAGCCTCACCCAATTCAAATAAAGTTCAAGTTGGTATTACATTCTATGTAGTAAACGAAGTGCAACCAATAACAGTCGGTTTACAAATAGAGAGAACCAGATAAGATGTCTGCAAATAACGCACTACAGCTCGCTAGCATTGATTTTGATGGAATCAAAAATGATCTAAAGTCATTTTTATCAAATCAAACAGAGCTTGGAGATTACAATTACGAAGGTTCAACAATGCAAATAATGTTGAACCTTCTTGCTTACAATACCTATAAAAATGCGTTTTATTTGAACATGGTTGGAAACGAGATGTTCCTCGATTCTGCTCAAATTCGAGACAACGTGGTATCTCGAGCAAAGATGCTTGGCTATACGCCTCGCTCAGCTCAGGGACCAACTGCAACATTGCAGGTTACCATAACCCCTGACGATAGTCCAGACACAATTACTATACCTGCTTCTACACAATTCGAAACATTAATAGATGGTATCAAATATGTCTATGTGAATCCCGAAGCAGCTGTCGTAAATGCAAATGCAACCGGTGTATACTCGACCAACATTGACATAACTGAAGGCCGTCCATTCGCTTTTAGATTTGACGTTAGTGATGCATCACCAGTCAGGTATATCATTCCAAATCAGAATGTCGATACAAGAAGTATTTCTGTACGAGTACAAGAATCTTCGTCCAACACCTCGCAAACAACATGGAACAGTGCAACAGATATCACAACCGTTACAGGAAATACAAACGCCTACTTTATAGATGAAAACAGTGACAGCAAATACGAGCTTAAGTTTGGCGACAATGCTGTAGGCAAATCTTTGAACAACGGTAATATTGTTATAGTAGATTATAGAATCTGTAATGGTACCGTAACACAAGGTGCAAATACGTTTACATCACCTTCATCAATAGCTGGTTACACCAGTATCTCCTCAAAGATCGTTGCTGCATCGGCAGGTGGCTCAGAACAAGAGAGCATTACATCGGTAAAGTTCAATGCTCCGAGAAACTATCAGGCACAGAACAGAGCAGTCACAATAGATGACTACGAAGCTCTTGTTAGAAATAACTTCGGAGATATTGGAGCTGTATCTGTTTGGGGTGGTCAAGAAAATGATCCACCTACTTACGGTAAAGTTTTTATATCTGTAAAACCGAATACTGGTTTCTTTATATCACAGACAAGGAAAGACGATATTGAAACTTTCTTGTCTACCAAAAACGTATTGTCAATAACACCTGAGATTGTAGACCCAACTTATAAGTTTGTTGTGCCTACAATCGCTGTCAAATACAATCCTAACCTCACCTCCTCAACAGCTGGTGCTATTGTAGATACAATAGGCAACAGAGTAATTCAGTATGAACTGTCTGATCTTGTTGCGTTCGGTAAGGACTATGCTTCATCAGAATTGATTAGGCAAATTTATACTGCTAACGAAGCTATCTCTAGTATGGAGATCGATCTTCGCATGATGAAAAACTTTATACCTACAACAACTGCAAAGACAACATACAATATTCCTTTCAATGACAGCTTGTTGAATATTACTGGCAGTACAATACTGAGGATACCACCTCAAGCACATCCAGGACAAGGATTGACTGTATCTTCTAGCAAGTTTACTTACGAATCCAGAACTAATTCATATTTTGATGATGATGGTTTTGGTAATGTACGAATATTCTATCTCGATGAGTCTGGTGTAAGAGTATACACAAACAGATTAGCCGGTACGGTAAACTACACCACGGGTTTGATCACACTAAATGAATTACTGATTACTGCCTATGACGGGTCCGCTCTTGAAATATATGCGGTTCCTGCTAAAGAAAGTATATCCAGTGTACGCAATCAAATCCTCGCTATCACAGAAGCAAAGATAACCTTGTTTGATACTAATTTAAAGAGAATAACCTCATCAACGTCTAACGTAAGCACACAAGGTAGCAGCGCAACCGTTGTAGGCTCTGGCGTTATTTCAACGGTATTCTAATGGCTACTGATAACAAGTCATCAATACTTGTAGATGAACTTCTACCTGAGTTTCTAGATACCGAGGGTCCGAAGTTCAAAGCGTTTATGCGCGCTTACTATGAATGGTTAGAGACATCTGGCCAGATTACCGATCGTTCGAAAAACCTACTCAACTATAACGACATTGATAATACTGATCAAGAGTTCATTAAGTATTTTCAACGTGAAGTTATGGCCGACTTCCCAGAAGAAGTCATTACTAACAAAGCTCTTCTCATATCAAGGATCAAGGAACTATACCGTTCTAAGGGATCCGAGCAAGCCTATAAGTTTCTTTTTAGAATTCTATACGACGACGAGATTGATTTCTATTATCCTGGCCAAGACATGCTCAGGGTATCCGATGGTCGTTGGGTTCAAGAAACATCTTTAAGACTTGGGGCTCCTCTTGCTGGTAATCTCTATGATATGGATGGCCAGAATATTACTGGTTCGGTATCTGGAGCAACTGCTAAAGTAAACAGAATCGTAGCAACACTTGAACTCGGAATCGAAGTCTTCGAAGTATTCCTCATTAATATTAGAGGTACGTTTCAAGACACGGAGACTGTGACAACCGATGCTGGGTTATCTGGTACGATTATATCTTCTATCGGTCCTCTCCAAAATGTAATAATGGAATTTGGAGGTTCGGAGCACCGAGTAGGCGATCGCTTATCTTATGTTACAGCTTCAGGTACCGGAGCAAACGGTGCAGTACTGACTGTTGATGATTCCACGGTTGTTCCCACAATTGTCAACGGCGGTAGTGGTTATACGACAGGAGCAACTATAACATTAGCTGGAGGTTCTGGTACTGGCGCTGAATTCCGAATCGACAGTATTAGTAATACCGAAGTAATACCAATATATGATGATACCATATCTGATCTGAGTAGCACACTAATTAGTGCAAACACGTATATCACATCTAACACTGGTAGCATCAGCGCGAACCTGGCAATTGCCAGTTCAAGTACAGCATTGAGTGCTGCACTGGGAACATCCAACACGACAGTTGGTACCATTTCAGCAATGTCTGCAATAACTAGAGGTTCTGGTTACACGATCGTACCTACGGTAAGCATACGTGAAGATGTTATTGCTGATCAAAATCTACCAGACGGTAGTGGTGGTATAAAAGGTTTCAATGCAAATGTGGTTGCAACATCTACAGGTGGTTCCATAACGTCTGTGTCTGTTGACAATCCTGGCACTAACTATAATAGAATTGAACCGATAAGTATTGTGAATCTTACCAGAGCTGCTCAAAATGCTGATGGTGCTGCACGTGTGACTGGTATTGTTAATTACAACGGTAAGTATACAGACACTAAAGGTTTTATTTCTTGGAATAACAAACTACAAGACAACTATTACTACCAGCAATTTTCATATGTGTTAAGAACCGATCAATCCATGGACACGTATCGCGAGATTGTAAAGAGCGTTCTCCACCCCGCTGGTGTGAATTTGTTTGCCGATCTACGAATCGAATCCAACGCGGCTATATCGTTTTCAGCCAACACATATATTTTCTATTCGATTGAATTTGCAGTATTGGATTCCATTGCTTCAACATTACAATTCGGTGATACCATAGTTTCACCTACTGTGGTCATGCCGTCAATTGCTCCTACAAGCGTTGTTAGTACGGATCACGCATTTACTTTTGACTTTGTCATGCCATCGATTGCTTCAACGTTGGCAATACCGTCACCTGAGTTGGATTTCACATTTAATGACATCAACATACCGACAACGACAGCAATTGGTACACCTACAGTACTACAAGTTGGTACTGGTACGGTTAGTAACTTCTTTGCAAATACAATTGTTGATTTGTCAGCTGAGCAAGTGAGTGATTATGATGGTATTACAATCAATGCACTGCCAGGTAATAAGATATTCGATGGTATAGGCACTTCGTTTACATCACAGCTAGCTCAAGGATCGTCAATAATTCTTTCTAATGTGAATGGTACAGGTGAAGAAATAACCTTGACGGTAGGCAGTATAGATGACGCTAACACATTAGCAGTTACGGCGAACGTAGCTTACAGTAATGGTGATCTGGTACTTATTAGCGGTAGCACATTCTTATACAGTGCATAAAACTGACATAAATATTATAATCAATTACAGAGTACAAATATGCCCTCTTTAGTAACAAGAAGATTCAGTATATACAACGCAGCTCAGTTCAAAGAAGCGTTTACCGAGACGGCTCCCGACCACCTGTATCTTTTTATTGGCCGGGTCCAATCATGGCCAAATAGCGATACACCTCCAGCGATCATAGAAGCACCAACATTTGTTGACTATGATCCATGGCGTGACATGATTGGAGCCAAAAAAATAACAGCCAATGATATGTCGTTTTCTATTCCGAGATACAATTGGGTGACAGGTACTGTGTATGCTGAATATGATAATCTCGTTGACGAAGTTAATGATAACTTTTATGTCTTGACAGACGATGACAATGTATACAAGTGTATATTCAACAACAGAGGCGCTACTTCAACAGTTAAACCTACTGGTACCAGTACATCGATCTTCAATACAGCTGATGGTTATAGATGGAAATTCATGTATGCAATTTCTGCAGCTGATGTTCTTAAGTTTGTCACACCTCACTATATGCCAATTAAGAGACTGGCAGCTGATGACAGCAGTGCACAGTGGGATGTTCAACAAGCTGCTGCAAACGGAGCTATTCATGTTATCGACATAACAGCTAACGGTACAGGTTATATACAAAGAGCAAACACTCTACAGAGCGTAACCAACTCTTCCGTGTTAGTAATCGATGGCAGTGCTAGCACTGTAGACAACTACTATCAAGGCTCAACTATTTTTATATCGTCTGGTTTAGGTGCTGGACAAATAAGAGAGATTACGAACTACGTTGGCGCTACTAAGACTCTGACTGTCAACACAGCTTTTAGTGTTACGCCAAACACGACTAGTACATTTCATATCAGTCCTTTAATAACAATATCTGGTGACGGAGCAGACGCAGCTGCTTATGCTAATGTAGAATCGGGTCAAATTAAACAGATAAATATGGTCGGTATTGGAACAAAATATTCCAAGGCCAGTGTTGCTATAACAGCAGCAACCGGTTCAGGAGCAATTGCCGTACCAAGAATATCACCACCTGGTGGACACGGATCAGATCCTGTTGACGAACTTAATGCTCACAATCTGACCTTAAGTGTACGACTAAGTGGTACCGAAGGAAACAATCTTCCTTCAAATAACGATTTTAGGGTTATCGGAATGTTAAAGAACCCTGTGCTTAGTAGCAACCTTGCGTATGCTGTTGATAACGCATATGATCAGACGACGAGGTTATCGGTAATCAATCTTACTGATATACCACAGCGTGACGAGATGGTTAACGGAGCGTTGTCAGGCGCAAGTGCAAGAGTAGTTTACTTTGCCAACACTGACAATACAAATACACGTGGTGATCTTAAGGTCGTCGGTGTAAATGGTACGTTCCAGAACGAGGTAATAACTGGTAACACATCATTGATTACCGGTAACGTGACTTCTACAACAGTAGGAGAACTTGAGCCTTATAGAGGCGATATGATGTATCTTGAGAATAGGGTCGTATCTGTAAGGACGTTCGATCAAATAGAAGATATCAAAATAACACTGCAGTATTAATAGGGTATAAAATGGCTATAGCTAATACAGTAACTTTATCTACGAACTTTAATGTAGATCCCTACTATGATGATTTCGATGAGAGCAAGAACTTTCACCGGATTCTTTTTCGTCCTGGATTAGCTGTACAGGGTCGCGAACTGACTCAAATGCAAACGATCTTGCAAAATCAGATCGATCGGTTTGGTGAGCATATATTCAAAGAAGGCGCTATCCTTACAGGCGTTGAACCTCAGATCGAACTCGTTTCTTTTGTTAAGTTGCGTGACAATGATTCTGTAGGCACCAGTATCACTGCTGCTAATTTTGTTGACACTCAAGTTACTGGTGCAACATCAAATGCTACAGCTGTGGTATTAGATAGCGACACTGGTTCAGAAGCAGAAGATCCGAATCTCAATACATTGTATGTTAAGTATATTGATACTGGCAGTGTAAGTAACGTTGGCAATACAAATTTTACGTTGGGTGAAATACTGACAGCTAATACGGGTGGCTTTACTGCAAACGTAGCCACAGGTACATCTTCTACTGGTATTACTACTCGTGTCTCTATCAGCGAAGGTATTGTTTTCATTAAGGATCACTTTGTTAGAGTTGAACCTCAATCGATCATCCTTGGAAAATACAACTCGTATAGTTCCTATAAGATTGGTCTCGAAGTTGTTGAGTCCATTGTAACAGATGAGACAGATCCAACATTGCTTGATCCTGCTTCGGGTTCATATAACTACGCTGCACCTGGTGCTGCAAGACTCAAGTTAACTCCAACACTCAAAAAATATGCACCCACAGCAAACACAGGTGTAAATTTTGTTGAACTTACAAGAGTGGATAACGGATTTCTTGTCCCCAACCGACCTAAAACAGAATACTCAAAAGTCAATGAGCATCTAGCTCGACGATCCTTTAACACTAGTGGTAACTTTGTTGTTGAGGGTCTTGATGTAAGATTGAGAGAGCACCTCAATCAAGCTAATAACCAGGGTAAGTATACATCTGGTAATGGTGGTAGCGCAACTAAGTTAGTTGTCGATGTAGAGCCTGGTAAGGCATTCGTAAAAGGATACGACTACGAAACACTGCAGACGCTTCCAATAAGCATTAGCAAGTCAAATACAACTAGTGCACTAGAAGATGTAGCTATTACATCCAACTATGGTAACTACGTTACTGTTAAAGAAGTAGCTGGTGTATGGGATGTTAACACTCATGACAAGGTATCGCTTCGAAGCGCAGCCAGTCACGCTGTTTCAAACAACATCTTTTCTGGTTCTGCATCGTTGGTCGGTGAAGAAGTTGGAACTGCTCGTGTACGTGCTGTCGATTATAGCTCAGGTACTAAAGGTTCTGCAGAAGCTCAATACAAACTATACCTCTATGATATAGAAACAACTAGCAATACATTTTCAAGTGTAAGGTCAGTGCATATAGATAACAGCGCTGGATCACAAGCAAATGGTGTTGCAGATATTATTCTTACAAGTGGTTCCGCTGCTTTGTCAGAGGTTGATTTCAACAGAGCTGTATATCAACTACCAGTAAGCAGTGTTAAGACATTGCGTGATTCAACTGGTAACCTTGATACAAACTTTACATTCTTAAAAGAGTTTGATATCACCATCGCGACTGATGGAACTTTTAGTGTAGCAACCGGTGCTGCAGATGAAAGGTTCCCTTTCGGTACTGGTGTGATCTCCGATACAAATGCACAAACAAATTTCCATGTAGTTCTAAATGGAACAGCAAGCAGTGCAGGTACTGTTGATACTGGTTCCATTTCTTTTGGCGCTAACACAATAACAGGTTTGACAAACGCAGATACTAAATTCAACATTGGTGACCGAATTAAGTTTGCTAGCTATGCAAACACGTTTCTTGTAACAGCCGTATCGTCCACTACATTGACTACACAGCAGAGCGCGCTCGCTCCTGTCAGTTCACAGAATATAACCAAAGAGTTTGTACCTGGTCAAGTAATAGCCATGTCAGGTGCAGGTGGCGATGGAACTCAAAGACAGATCAATGTAGTATCAACAACCAGTGCTTCGTTTGATATTCAAGAAACTTTAGGAGCTACAGTATCAGCAACAGTTATAACAAAGCTGAACAAAGTAGATGGACGTGAGATAGGAAAAGACTACAGATCTAACCGATACGTCGAAGTTACAGTGAACCAAAACAATGGCACTACTAATACAACTGGTCCATGGAACCTTGGATTGTCTGACGTACACAAACTAATCGAAGTACGTAAGAAGACTGGTAACACTTTATTTACTACCTTAACAGAAGGCGAAGATGTTACTACGAGTTTTGTTGTCGACAACGGTCAAACAGACAACTTATACAAGCACGGTGCTCTTAAGCTGGCTCCTGGAAAGACAGCAGCTGCTGGAGACGTGTATCTTGTTAAGTTAGACTTCTTCACTCACGATACTTCGCAAGGCATTGGTTACTTCTCAGTCGATTCATACCCAATTGACGACAACAGTGTAGCTAACACTACTGCGATTACAACGCAAGAAATTCCTTTGTATCGTTCTCCTGTCGATGGTAGGTCGTACGATCTAAGAAACAGCATTGATATCAGACCTAGAATTACTGATACAGCAAACAACGTAACATCGTTGAGCAATATTTCAATCAACCCTGCAGATGGAAGCACGATTACTTCTCCTGCTGGTGGCTTGAAGTACATGGCTCCAAACATAACGGCCACATATGACCTTGACTTCTACTTGTCACGTCGAGATCTTGTATCTATGGATTCATCTGGTAGCTTGAAAGTTACAAGTGGTCAACCAGCAATAAAACCTGCTTATCCAGAAGAGCCTGATGGTCATCTACCTCTTGCTCAGATAGCCGTAACACCATATCCTTCTTTGTCGTCGCATGTTGGTCAGGAATCCAATCGTAGCGATCTTGCTTGTAAGGTAGTACCTACAAGAGTCGAAAGATACACCATGCGCGATATCGGTAGAATCAAAGACCGACTCGATCGAGTTGAATACTACACAAGATTGTCGCTCCTTGAAAACGAAGCTACCAACTTAAAGTTTGCTACCAGTACTGGTATAGACAGATTTAAGAATGGTATCATGGTGGATAACTTTTCCGGTCACAATATCGGTAATGTAATTGATCCCAACTATAAGATATCTATCGATAGAACAGATGGTGTACTTCGACCACCGTTCAAGTTAGACAATATTGACATGCAATTCCAGTCTAGCAACAGCTCCAATATTATTATTGGACCTAAGGATGCTAGGATTACAGTCAGTGGTTCCGATACGTTTACTGTTGGTGAAACAGTTACTGCAGGTTCAGCATCAGGTAAGTTAGTATATCAAGTTGGTAGAAGACTTTATTTGGAAAATGTGTCCGGTACGTTTACTGCAAGTGCATCAGCTTCGGGTGGAACAAGTAGCTCCTCCGGAACAATAAGTGCGGTATATGTACCACCTGCTGGTAAGCTCGCTTCTATTGATTACGCGCATCGACGTGTCATCAAACAGCAATACGCATCTACTTCAAGAAACGCTGCTGGTCTTTTCTGGAGCTTCCTGGGACAACTCACGCTTTCCCCAGACACAGATTTCTGGACAAACACTGTCCAAGCTCCTGATCTGGTTATAAACGAAGACAACACTAACGACAACATTGCTGTCGGTGCAGCCTCATGGACAACTGATTGGGGCAACTGGGAAACAATGTGGTCCGGCACTACATCACAAGATGTTGGTGATGTACGTATAATGGTTGAAGGCCAAACTCGAATCGGTGGAGAGGATAGTCCTTCTGGTCTTGTCGTAGGTGCCAGTGAATATCAAACTGTTGTAACATCTGTTACAGAACAACAGGTTCGAACAGGTATACAATCAACAGTTGTACCGAGAACAACAACTAGAAACGCTGGATCAAGTGTAGTAAACACTGATGCAATTCCTTTCATGCGCTCACGTGTTGTCAATGTAACAGGTCGTGGATTCAAGCCTAACGCAAGGTTATACACTTTCTTCGATGGAGTCGATGTTACTGCTTATGTCACACCTACTAATTCCTCCTTTAGCGGTACCGCTGCTGAAGGTAGCAATCTTGTTTCAGATAGTAACGGTGACGTGTACTGTCGATTCAGAGTACCTAACGATAACTCAATAAGATTCCGATCTGGATCAAGAAGGTTAAGACTTTCTGACAATCCAACAAACCAGACTGGTTCTGGTCTTGTTACTACATCCGGTGAGGCTACCTATACGTCACGGGGAACTACAGAAACTGTACAAGATACTATCATATCTACTCGTACATACGAGACTGTACAGACTACAGTTACAGAATCACGTACTGTCTCTTCAGAGTCAAGCGAAGAAGTTAGAGTAGCTAGTCATGTTGTAGAGCTTACGCCAGATAGAAATCCAGATGGTTCTGCACGAGTAAATGTTCGTAACTTGACCGACACCTGGGATACAAGCGCTGGCTTTGCTGAAGATTTTGAACCCGTTGAAGCTACGCCTGAGCAAGTTGCTGAGTTTAGAAGGCAACAAGATCTCGACTTCGCTGGCTACGATGGATCAGTCGACCCTATAGCTCAGACATTCATAGTTGGCAACTTCAATAACTTCACATTGACATCTGGTGTTTACTTGACCAAGATAGACTTATTCTTTGCAACGAAAGATGCAACACGACCTGTCTTTGTAGAGCTGAGAGAAGTAGGACCTTCTGGTGCTTACATTACAGATAAGGTTGTACCTTTCTCTCGTATAACATTAGAATCTGACGATATCAATACTACTGACAATGCTGGTGGTGCTACACCAGTATACTTCTCTTCACCCGTATTCCTTGCAGCTGGTAAGGAATATGCAATCGTTATTAAGCCTGCAGCCAGCAATCCAAACACATCGTTGTTTGTATCAAGATTGGGTGGTACTGACTTAACTACTGGTGAGAGAATAAGCAAGCAGCCGTATGTAGGAACTCTGTTTGCCTCTTCTAACGACAGACAATGGTCTCCAGTACAAGAAGAAGATATTAAGTTTAATCTCTATGTTGCTAACTTTGCACGTAACACAACTGCAACAGCTGTCTTTAAGAATGAAGATAGAGAGTTCTTCCAGATCACTGGTTCCAATACCTTCAATACTGTTGGTGAGCAACTCGTTGGTCATACTACTCTTGTGAACACATCCACACTTAGTGTTAATACGGATTTTGTATTAGTTGGTAACACTTCTGGTGCTAACGGAATGGTTGTTTCACAGAGTTCAAATACAGTTGTAGTAAAAGACGTTTCGACAGCTAGTAAGTTTACTGTCGGAGAGCGTGTCAATGTTGTTATTAGTGGTGTGAAGCAAGAACCTCATGCTACTATTCATAGTGCAGCAACTCCATCAGGTAACGTAATCTATTACGATGCGGTTAACCACAGTGGCAATACTGTTCTGCATGTCGACAACGCATCCGGTACATTTACAACTGGTATGCAACTTAAAGGTCAGTTATCAGGTGATACAACAACTATTAAGAGTCTTGATCACATTGAAGTTGATACTCTAAGACTGAACACAGGTGCATTGACATTTGAAGAATCATCTGTATCAGCTACCGCAAAATTCAACACAAGCTCGTCGGTAAGAGACACTGCTTATAGAGCTGCAGACATTAACCAAAACACAAACTTCCATTTACCGAAGTATGTGTTGGGTAAATCACTTGAAGCCAGTAACATATCTGGCCAGAAGTCTGCAGAAGTTCGATATGCGTTGTCAACATCGAATCCTGCAATCGGACCTGTTGTCGATCTTGAAAGAGTTAACATGACATTGGTTAACAACACTGTTAACAACGATACGACAGGCGAGACAAATGCAAATAGCGGTGATGCTCTAGCAAGATACATTACAAGAACACTTGCCCTTGCTGATGGTCAGGATGCTGAAGATATCAGAGTACGGTTAAATGCGTATAAGCCTTCCACTACGGGTATTCATGTTTACTACAAGATACTAAACGGTGAAGATAGTGATGCATTTGCAGATCGCGATTGGTTCTTAATGAATCAAACTACAGTATCAACTGTGTTCTCGTCTTCTGAAAATGAGAACGATTACAAGATATTCGACTTCGAAGTACCGTCTGCTAATCTCTCGGGAGCAGGTAATACGATTCAGTATACCAACAGTCAAAACGTGACTTATACGGGTTATAAATATCTTGCAATAAAGATTGTTCTTACTGCCCAGAGCTCTGGTGTAGTACCGAAAGTTGATGAGATGATGACTATTGCATTGCAGGCTTGATAATGTACAAGAAGGTTGAGAACAATCCCGGTTTTTTACGTGATGTGTCTACCAACGCTATTATCAATATAGACAATAATGGGTTGGAGGCATACAAACGTCAAAGGGATTATGCTCAGTCGCAAAGTAACGATATTGACGAAATGTCTAAACGTATAAATAGTATGAACCTCGAAGTACAAAATATCAAACATAACTCAACTAGCATCCTTTCGGAAGACATAAATAGTATTAAGCAAGAGATGCAAGAAATTCGCGACATGCTCGCAGAGATTTTAACCAAAAAATAACCACAAAATAACAGGAGCCAAAAATGGCACTATTTGACTCAGGAACTCCGTTAGCTAACGTTGCGCTGTCAGACACGTTCAATACCTGGCGGGTACGAACGAACCAAATTAATACTCAGGCAGCTGGCCTTGCATCCAACAACACATTCACCGGTACTAACAACATCTTTAACGGTACGTTGCAAGCAACTACCGCTAACTTCACCACTCTTCAAGCCGATGCAATCGACTTTGACGGTGACTTGACTGTAGATGACGTTACTGCCAATACAGTAGGCGGTACATTATCAACTGCAGCACAACCAAACATTACTTCAGTTGGTACCCTAACAGGTCTAACAGTATCCAGCACAATTGCTGGATCAGTTAATGGAAGTGCTGCAACAGCTACTACAGCTGGTACAGTTACTACTGCAGCTCAACCAAACATCACATCTGTTGGTACTTTGACTGGCCTTACAGTGTCAGCTACAATTTCTGGCACCACAGACGGTAATGCTCAGGCACCTCAACATAAAGGTGGTAACTACACAATGGTAGCCGGTGACTTTATCATCGCTACTGCTGGAAGCATTACTCTTACCTTGCCTGCTTCTCCAAGTACTGGAGATACGGTAACAGTTAAAGACGGTACAGGAGCAGCTGAGACTACTAACTTCACAATAGCTCGTAACGGATCCAACATCGCATCTGCAGCATCTGACCTTACATTTGATAAGAACTTTGCTGAAATAACAATGTCCTACATCGATGGTACAATCGGCTGGAGCGTCTAAATGAGCAATTTATCGGAGTTACTACCCTCCGGTGGAGGGCAGAATGTTGTTAGTCTTACGGC